>Ga0157375_10000518_pt1 | contig 34793 bp, 34 predicted proteins | sample M35metaG_FD_115311 | JGI IMG/M metagenome (GOLD analysis project Ga0157375, IMG submission 115311) | Miscanthus rhizosphere microbial communities from Kellogg Biological Station, Michigan, USA - M3-5 metaG | ecosystem: Host-associated > Plants > Roots > Rhizosphere > Soil | place: USA: Michigan... | reverse complement strand
GGCATCCTGCGCGCCGCGGGAATCGGCCCAGGTGTAGATGGGCGTGAGAGGCTCTCCCGCGCGATCGAGGCCGAGCAAGCTGTGCCAGAAGGCGGAGCCAGCAATGGTGCGCGGCCGCTGCGTCGTTAGGCGACAAGTCTGGTGAAGACATTTTCGGGTCGCGCGCAGCAGGACGGCCGGATCGAGTTCCGCGCCGTGCTGCGCGGTGTGACGCATTCGATACGTCTGGCTGGCGCCGGAACCGGGGATTGGCTGGGCCCTCGCATCAAAGAGCGCCGTCCGCACAGACGAGGTCCCGAGGTCGAGAGCGAGAAGCGCCGAATCGAGCGAGCGGCGAGGCATGCGCGATTTAATCGCTTTATGTCTGAAGTGTTAAGTTTTATGTGAAGGCCTGCCCATGTATCAAAAAATTCTCGTCGCACTCGACAACAGCCTCACAGACCAGGCGATGTTGCCGCACATAGCCGCTCTCGCCAAGGTGCATGGGTCCGAGTTGCTCCTCCTACACGTTTCCGACGGCTGGGCGGCGCGAAATTACAATCGTTTCCAATTGGCCGATTCCGAGGAGATGAAGGACGATCGCGCTTATCTGGAGAAGGTGGCCGGCGACCTGCGCGCGCAGGGGATCACGGTCAGAACCCATCTCGCCCTGGGCGATCCGGCAACAGAAGTCCTCAAGGTCGCGAGTGAAGCGGTCTGCGATCTGATTGCAATGACCACGCACGGCCATCGCTTCCTGAAGGACTTGATCTACGGCAGCACCATCACGCAGGTTCGCCACCGCGCGAAGGTGCCCGTGTTGCTCGTTAACGCCACCAAATAGCTGGCGAACCCGGTGAAGACGCTTTTTTTGACGAATGAATACCCCCCCCACGTCTATGGGGGCGCGGGCGTTCATGTTGATTACCTGTCGCGTGAGCTGGCGAAGCTGATGGAAGTAGAAGTGCGCTGTTTCGGCGACCAGCAGTCGTTAGGCACAAATCCCGAGGTGCGCGGGTTCGCACTCGATACCGGATCGTACACTTGCCCCAAACCTTTGCGCTCGGTCCTTGGCGCGTTGCAGCGCTGCCTTGATTTCAATACCAGTGAGATCGGCGCTGACCTCGTGCACTGCCATACCTGGTATAGCCATTTTGGCGGGATCCTGGCGAAACTAAACTACGGCATCCCGCTTGTCATCACGGTGCACTCGCTCGAGCCCTTACGCCCATGGAAACGCGAGCAACTAGGTGGCGGGTACGATTTTACCGTCTGGTTGGAAAAGACGGCGCTGGAAATGGCGGATGCGGTCATCGCAGTCTCCAATGGAACCAAGGCCGATTTGGAGCGGCTTTTCCAGATCGCGCCGGAGCGACTGCACGTAATCTACAATGGGATCGATCTCGATGAATATCGGCCGACCAGCGCAACCGACGCACTCGTCTGCTACGGAATTGATCCGACGCATCCTTACCTGCTGTTCGTAGGGCGGATTACGCGCCAGAAAGGAATTATCCATCTTGTGCGCGCGATTCAATTCATGCATGCAGATTTCCAGATTGTGCTCTGCGCCGGTGCGCCGGACACGCCGGAGATTGCGGCGGAAATGCAGAGGGCAGTGAGCGCGGCGCAGGCGAAGAGAAAGGGCATCATCTGGATCGACGAAATGGTGAACAAGGAAACGGTGCATCAGCTTTACGCTCAGGCAGCGGTCTTTTGTTGCCCGTCCATCTATGAGCCGTTTGGGATCATTAATCTGGAAGCGATGGCGTGCGAAACGGCGGTTGTGGCGAGCGCGGTCGGCGGCATCAAGGAAGTGGTGGTCGATGGCGAGACAGGTTTTTTGGTGCCGATGGAGCAAATGAGCGAGAGCCCGTTCGAGCCGATGGACCCGGAAAAGTTTGAGCGCGATCTGGCAGCGCGCATCAATCAGGTCATGGCCGATACGGAGCTGCAAAAAAGACTCGGGCAGGCGGGGAGGAAACGGGCGGAGGACAAGTTTGGCTGGCCCGCGATCGCGCAAGAGACGAAACGGCTTTACGAGACGTTACTGAAATCCAGCAGGCGTTAGGCACTGTCGTTATGCGCGAGGCGGTGTATCGTTCTTGCGATGTTCGTCGATCGAATCAAGGTAGTGGCGAAAGCGGGCGATGGCGGGCGCGGCTGCGTGAGTTTTCGGCGCGAGAAATTTGTCCCGCGCGGTGGTCCCGACGGCGGCGACGGAGGCAAGGGCGGCGATGTCATCCTGCGCGCCGACGAACACACGGACAATCTCGCGAGTTTGTTTTACGAGCCGCTGATCAAGGCGAAGAACGGCGCCCATGGCATGGGCAAACAGATGCACGGTCGGGGCGCGCCGAATAAGATCGTGAAGGTCCCGGTCGGCACAGTCGTACACAGGCTGGGGTCGTTAGGCGAGGCGGCGGCTTTTTTGGATTTGCCGGTGCCGGCCGACGGAGCGGCTGCGCCCGAGATGACGCTCGAGCAAATCGCGGACCTGGTTGTGCCTAACGAGGAATTTGTTCTCTGTCACGGCGGCAAAGGAGGCAAGGGCAACGTCCATTTCAAGAGCGGGCGTAATCGCGCGCCGCGCCAGTACTCCGAGGGCGAGGAAGGGGAAGAGGGAAGGTTTATCCTGGAGCTGCGCACGATTGCAGACGCAGCCCTGATCGGGTATCCGAATGCCGGCAAATCGACGCTGCTCCGCCGGATTTCCGCGGCCCATCCAAAGGTGGCGGCTTATCCCTTTACCACCCTCCATCCGATGATCGGCGTGGTTGATTTGAGGGACTATCGCCGCGCGACGGTGGCGGATATTCCGGGATTGATCGAGGGGGCGCACAAGAACCTTGGCCTGGGCCACGCTTTCCTCCGGCACATCACACGCTGCCATCTCTTTCTCTTCGTGCTCGACATGGCCGGGAGCGAAGGACGCAATCCGATCGAGGATCTGCAGCATTTGCGGCGCGAGATTGATCTCTACGATGCGCGACTTTCTCAGCGGCCCTGGAAGATACTGGCGAATAAGATGGATTTGCCCGGCGCGGCAGAAAACCTGGCCGCGCTTCAACTGCGGTTTCCCGACCGAGAAGTAATATCGCTGTCAGCAAAAGAACAGAAGGGAATCGTTAGTTTGACGCGCGCTTTGGATCGGTGGCTCCGTGAAATCATCCCGAGGGCGACCGCGGGGTTAGAGCAGCCGCCCCTCAAGGCCGTCGGCGAGAGGATTCACGAATACAGTTAGACAACTTCCATCAATGCGCTAAGAGTTCCCGACTTTTTGACCCACTTTTAGAGTTCCCCAATTTCTTATGTCGAAACTGGTCGTCGCAAGTTACTGCACAACATTTCTGAAGTCGGAGATGCTTCATATTTACCGGCAGGTCACGGGCCTGAGCGAGGTCAGCACCTTCGTCATGACGAAGAAAATGCAGAACACCGACCGGTTTCCGTTCGATGACATCGAGCTCATCCCGATGCCGCATTTTAATCCCTTTCGGCATGGCTGGTTGAAATTCGTGGAACGGCGCCCCCCGATTGTCTATCGCGGCGAGTACCAGCTTCTCGCCAGCCTGCTGGAACGCCGCGGCGCCGATCTGATGCACATTTATTTTGGCCACACCGGGGTGCATTTGCTGCCATTCATCGAATGCTGGGACAAGCCCTGCATCGTCTCCTTTCACGGAGCAGATGTGATGTTGAAGGCGGACAGCCCCGATTACGCCGCGAAGTTGCGCAGGGTATTTCATGCCGTCCCTTTGGTGCTGGCTCGTTCGCGCTCACTTGAGCAGCGCCTGGTTCAGCTCGGTTGCCCCTTGGAAAAAATCCGAATTAATCGCACCGGCATCCCGCTCGAACAGTTTCCGGCGCGGCGCCGCGAGGCCCCACAGCAAGGCCCCTGGAGATTTCTGCAGGCCTGCCGCCTGATCCCGAAAAAGGGCCTAACAACTTGCCTGCGCGCCTTCGCCCTTTTCCGCCAGGAGAATCCGAATGCCGAGTTATTCATTGCCGGCAAGGGACCGCTGCAACCCATTCTGGAATCGCTCGCCGCGCAATTGAACGTGAGCGATTACGTCCATTTCACCGGCTTCCTTTCTCAACCCGACCTGCTGGAGCTTTATCACCGTTGCCACATTTTTCTGCACCCCAGCGAAATGCCGGCAGACGAAAATCAGGAAGGAATTCCAAACTCAATACTCGAGGCGATGGCGACCGGCATGCCCGTGCTCGCCACGCGCCACGGCGGGATTCCCGAGGCCGTCGAAGATGGACGCTGCGGGGCGCTCGTTGAGGAGCGCGATTATCGGGCGCTGGCGGCGGAGATGAAGAAGATGACACGCACCCGGCATTCCTTTGCCGAGATCGGCGTGCTGGCGAGCGAATCGGTGGCGGCGCATTTTGAGCAGCGCCTCCAAATCGCGCAACTGGAAGGTCATTATCGCGAAGCGATGGCGATTGTGCAGGAGGCCGAGATCCCGGCGGGAGCCGAGCGATCGGTGGTCGCGCCGCAGTTCCAACCGGAACGCGTGTCCGTTAAATAGCGCATTTCCGAGCGGCTTTTTGCCCCCGTTCTTTTCCGGAAAAAACTCCGGAAAGTTGCTTGTCAGCGTCGGCAACATGCTCTTCTGTATGCGCGTCGTTAGCGGCCTTGAGGCGCACGCCTGTTCCGTCCGGGACATGTCGCGCTGAACCGGTCTCCGGAAGCGCCGCTTTCCGACCCACCTGATGGTCCAGCGCTATTTTCCTTTCCTACCAATTTTGCTGAGCGTTTTTGCTTTCCTCGCCTTTGGCGGTTTCGCGGGGGCGGCGCGTGCTGCAGGAGAGGTGCCGACTCCGGGCGCGGCGGCGGAGACACACGAGGCGCTGTCGTTGAAAGCCGTCCCGCTTTTTACGGTGGGGGAGTTTGCGGTTACCAATTCGATGCTGGTCACCTGGGTGGTGGCGATTGGGATCATTGTCTTCGCGCAAATCGCGACGCGAAAGATCGACCCGGTCCCAAGCGGGGTGCAGAATTTTTGGGAGTGGATGGTGGAAAGCCTTCACAACTTCCTTGAGTCGATCATTGGCTATGAGCTGGTCAAAAAGACCTTTTGGTTCTTCGCCACAATTTTCATTTTCATTCTCTTCACCAATTGGGCCGGACTGATTTTCGGTGTCGGCACCATCGGTTGGGGTCATCAAGACCCGGTCACCGGCACTTTCCATGTCGATCGTCCCTTGCTCCGCGGGGGCAATGCCGACCTGAACATGACCACCGCGATGGCAATGATTTTCTTTGTCCTGTGGGTGGTCTGGGCGTTGCAGGCCAATGGGATCGGCGGTTTCCTGAAGCATCTCTTTGCACCGAAAGGCGAGGTCTCGGGGGCGGCCCTAAAAGTTATCATGGTGGTAATCTTTTTCGCAGTCGGCTGGCTCGAAGTCATTTCCATCTTGTTCCGGCCGGTCTCGTTGAGTTTTCGTTTGTTCGGAAATATTTATGCGGGCGAAGTCATGCTCGAATCGATGGCCAACATTGTCCCGGCGCTCTCCTGGCTCCTGCCGGTCCCATTTTATTTCATGGAAATTCTGGTCGGTTTCGTCCAGGCCCTTGTTTTCATGCTCCTGACGGCGGTGTTCACCATGTTGATTGCGAGTCACGACTCCGAGACGGCCCATTAAAATTTCGGCGGCTATGACCGTGGTTTCCGCGGAGGCCGCTGAGCAAAACCAAAAAAAAGAAAGCAATATGATACTACCATTACTGGCAGACATTGGCGGAAGCATTCACATCGGCTTGGCCGCCTTCGGCTCCGCGATCGGAATTGGACTAATCGGCCTGGGCTCGACCTCGGCGGTCGGGCGCAACCCTGGAGCGATGACCCAGGTGTTGGTGCAGGCGATTTTGGCCATCGCGTTGACGGAAGCGATTGTCTTTTACGCGCTCTACCTTGCCCCGCATTAATCCGGCTCGATGTTCCAGATCTTTTTAGCGGCGAACAGCATCGGCGATTCGGCCCGCGAAATCGGCGAGACCTTCGGCTGGAATGTGCGGCTCTTTTTGTCGCAAGTGATCAGCTTTATTATCGTTGCGTTGCTTCTGAAGCAGTTTGCCTACAAGCCAATTCTCGCCGTCCTGGAAGAGCGCCGCCAGCGCATTGCGGAGGGCCTGCTGAACGCCGAGAAGATCAAACAGCAGCTCGCGGAAGCGGAGCAGCGTTACCAGGAAATCCTGGCCAAGGGTAATGGCGAAGCGCAAAAAATGATCGACGAAGCCCGGGCTAGCGCCGGCGTGATCGCCGAGCGCAAACAGCAGGAGGCAATCGTCGCCGCCGAACAAATCCTGGCCAAGGCGCGGGAGGCGAGCGCCCTCGAGCACGAGCGCACCATGAGCCAGCTAAAGCGTGAGCTCGGCCGGCTTGTCATCGACACGACGGCGAAGGTCACCGGCAAAGTCCTGACCTCCGACGACCAGCGCCGACTGCAGGAAGAAGCGAGCCGGCAGGTCGCGAGCTAACGAGTTCGACTCCAACCCGTGAAGATCAGCAAAGACATTCGCCGGCTCTCACGCACGCTGGTGCGCGCGAGTTACGTCAACGGCGCACTCGATCGGGAGAAAATCAACGCGGTGGTGCAATCGATCATCGCAGAGAAGCCGCGAAGTTACATTCAGCTGCTGGAGAGTTATCAGCGGCTGTTGCGGCTCGAAATTGAGAAGCATCGGGCCATTATCGAATCCGCTGCGGAGATGGAGCCGGAGGCAGGCCGCAAGATTGTGGATGGATTGGTGCACAAGTACGGAGCTGGCCTAACGACTGAGTTTGTCGTTAATCCGGCCCTCCTCGGCGGCGTCCGGGTCCGCGTCGGCAGTGACGTTTGGGACAGCAGCGTGCGCAACCGCCTCGAACGCCTGCAGCAGAAACTTTAACCTAACGAACTATCATGAGCAGCATCCTGGAAGAAATCGAAACGCAGATCGCGGGGCTGAAAACCTCGACTCAGAAAAGCAATATCGGCATCGTGCGCGCCGCGGGCGATGGCGTCGCCCGCGTCGAGGGCCTGAGCGAGGTGATGTTGAACGAAATGATCGAATTCCCAAGCGGCGAATTTGGTCTCGCCCTCAACCTCGAGGAAACCGAAGTCGGCGTCATCCTGCTCGGTGATCCGACGCGTGTTGCGGAAGGCGATGAAGTCAAGACGACGGGGAAACTCTTGCAGGTGCCGGTAGGCAAGGCGTTGCTCGGCCGCGTCGTCAACACCCTCGGTCAGCCGGTTGATAACAAGGGGCCGGTCCACACGGATTCATTTTATCCGGTGGAGAAAATCGCCCCCGGCATCATCAAACGACGCGGCGTGAGCCAACCGGTGCAGACGGGAATCATGGCGATTGATGCGATGGTGCCGATCGGTCGCGGGCAGCGTGAGTTGATCATTGGCGATCGCGCCACCGGGAAGTCGACGATTGCAGTCGATACCATCATCAGCCAGGCGCGTTTGAACAAGGCCGCCGAGGATGGCCAGCTCAAGGACCATCGTCCGCTCTACTGCATTTACGTAGCGATCGGGCAGAAAAACTCGAATGTCGCCCGCACCCTGACAGTGCTGGAGAAGAACGGAGCCATGCCGTATACGACGATCATTTCCGCGCCGGCCTCAGAGAGCGCGACGAATCAGTATCTCGCGCCCTTCGCGGGCGCAGCGATGGGGGAGTGGTTCATGGATAACGGCATGGATGCGCTAATCATTTACGATGATCTTTCAAAACATGCAGTGGCGTATCGCCAGGTCTCGCTTGTCTTGAAACGTCCGTCGGGCCGCGAAGCCTATCCGGGCGATGTTTTTTACCTGCATTCGCGCCTGCTCGAACGCAGCGCGCGCGTTACGGAGGAATCCGGCGGCGGCTCACTGACCGCGTTGCCTATCATCGAGACCCAGGCGGGCGACGTTTCGGCCTACATTCCGACCAACGTCATCTCAATCACCGACGGCCAGATTTATCTCGAGTCGGATTTGTTTTTTCAAGGCGTTCGTCCCGCCATTTCGGTGGGGCTTTCCGTTAGCCGGGTGGGTTCGGCGGCACAGATCAAGGCGATCAAGCAGGTCGCCGGCAAGATCAAGCTTGACCTGGCGCAGTTTCGCGAGCTGGCGGCTTTCGCCCAGTTCGGTTCCGATCTGGATGCCGCCACCAAGGCGCGCCTCGATCGCGGTCAACGCATCGTTGAATTGTTCAAGCAGATTCAATACAAGCCGATTCCGGTTGAGGAACAGGTCGCGGTCCTCTGGGCGATGCAAAACGGCTACCTCGACCCCGTGCCAGTTGAGCGGGTGAAGGAATTTCAAATGAAGCTCCAGGATTACCTCCAGACTCGCAAAGAAAGCGTGCTCGCCGCCATCCGCACGAAGAAGGCGATCGACAAGGATTTGGAGGCGGATCTGGCGACCGCGCTCAACGACTTTAAGGCGACTTGGCAATAGCCGCCTAACGATATGGCGAATACGCAAGACATTCGGCGCCGGATCAAATCGATCCGCAACACGGCGCAGATCACCAAGGCGATGCAAATGGTGGCCGCCTCGAAGATGCGCAAGGCGCAGCAGCACGCGCTCGCCGGCCGTCCCTATGCGGAGTTGATGAACCGGGTGCTGGTGTCGCTGAAAAGCCGGACCAATCCGCTCCTCCATCCGCTCCTGCAAGTTCGACCGACGAACAAGGAACTCGTTCTCATTATCAGTACCGACAAAGGTCTGGCTGGCGCGCTTAACACCAACCTGATGCGTGAAGTCGCGGCCTTCGATCCCACCAAAACGGTCTACGTGACGGCGGGTCGCAGAGGCCGGCAGTTTGTGGCGCGGACGCAGCGGGAGCTGCTGGCGGATTTTGAACTCAAAGACGCGCCCACGATTTTGGAGACGAAGGCGGTCTCAAAGTTTTGCATCGAAAAATTCCTGACCCGGGAAGTGGATAAAGTGACCGTTCTCTACACCCGTTTTGTGAACACGATCAACCAGAAGCCGATTGCGCAAACCCTGCTTCCGATCAGTCAGTTTGCATTTGGTTCCGCACCCAACGAAGCGTCGGCCGATCCGATGCTCGAATATATTTTTGAGCCCAGCTCGCAGGACGTGCTCGATTTCATGCTCCCTTATTACGTGCAATATCAGGTTTTCCAGATGATTCTGGACGCGCGAGCCTCCGAGCATAGTGCCCGAATGGTGGCGATGAAGAACGCAACCGATAACGCGAATCAATTCATTAAGGATTTGACGCTGGAATACAACAAGATGCGCCAGGCCAGCATCACCACCGAGTTGCTTGAGATCGCGACCGCACAGATGGCCCTCGGCGGCTAAGCGGTCGTTAGGTAAAGAAACGGCCGCCCTGTGCAGGACGGCCGCCAAGCCAAATTTGTAATCGCCTCTATTGCCCGACTGAGGAAATGGAACGGATTTGCGCAATCCGTCGGCGTCGCAGCAATTGGGTTATGGCGACGGCCGCGACCACGCCAATGATTGGGAAGATAGCGCCCCACTCGCGGCTGGGAGCAACCATCGCCAGAGAAGACACGCCCAAGGATTGTTCGACGCCGCTCTGGGTGGATGCCACGGCAGCACTCTGGATTCTCTCGAAGTTCGGAGTGACGACGGTCGAGCGCGTGGTCAGTGCAAGGGGGGTAGAGACGCAGAAAACGGCGAGCGCGATCCTGATATTTCGTGCCTGGGATATCTTCATGGGGAATTTAATGCTTTTTAAATCGATCGGGGCCCCGATGACAAGCCTTTTTCATCTTCACGCACGAATATCTTGTCATTGTTGAGTTCTCAAGGTCGATATTTCTCTTTGGACAGCCTGTTCTTCGAAATTACAAGATAGACCGAATTCGGGGTTAGATTGCCATTTACCCGCTGTGGTTTTCCCCATTATTTTAAGGCCAAGTTCAGTGAATTCTGAGCACGGTACGGAAATCGCTGGGCTGTGCCAGCGGATTTCGCGCTCGGGTTTTTGCCGCAGCCTTCGATCGTTGCCAACTGAGGATTAGTGCGAGGAAAACAAGCGGCCGTCCCCCGACCCAGGGGACGGCCGCAACCCTAACCTAACCAAACCAACCAAGACTGTTCTCAGCGGTCCGCGACAGATGCGGCCTCCAGTTGTGCGATACGACGCCGACGAAGGATGTAGGTGCACGCTACGGCGGCGATGACACCCAAGAAGGGGTAAAAACTCTCCGGTCCGTGGAAAAGCGAAGGAGTAATTGTCGCAGTCGCCAGGTCAGGTCGATCGAGAGAGGAGGCCACCGGGACCATGCCGGCCTGAGCAGTCGCACTCGCCCAGCCATAAAGGGCAACGGTAAGAAGGTTGCGAAAGGTTCGGCTCCGTTGGCAGAAGCCGAGGAGGAAGGATTTGACATTGACGGCGGCTTGGTCGGCGGTCTCGCGCTCACTGGTCATGAAAACTAGAATTCTCATAAATGACTCGCAACGTCCATAATTTTTTTCGTGCCAAGGGTTCTAAATTTGTCCGATCTCTCGGTTTTTGCTTCGGCGCGGGGCGGATGCGGCAATAGGTCGGAGGCCAGATATGTATGAATTCCTTGGTCTCGTCGTGGGAAATGGGCACAGGCATTGCTCCGTTATAATTCCAGTTATGCGTCAATTTTCTGGAAATTCGTCACTTGCACCTGTGAATAACAGAACGCAGGCGTTCACCCTTATCGAGGTGCTTGTGGCTACGGCCTTGCTTGGGCTGCTGGCTGGAAGCGCGATTTGGGCTCTCACCCAAGCCAACAACTATGCCTCCATCGCTCGCCTCTATACGGGTGCCGAGACAGCTGCACAAAACCAAATCGACGTCATCCTGACCGATTCTCCTTTCAATCCCCAGGCCAATCCTCCGCAGATCCCGCCTGCGCTAACGCTTGGCACCAGCGCTGCGCAGACGGTCACCCTCTATGGCGAGCCAGACGGAGCCGGCGGGCAGACGCACACCGTTACCGGCCAAATGGTCACCACCGTGGTCAGCAACAATGTGGTGACCCAGGGCCAGAATCTCAATCTCTACTCCGCCACCGTGGTCATTACCTACACTTACCGGAGCAAAGCCTACAGGGTGCAGTTGAACGCGATGCGGGCGTCCGACGTATGAGAGCTGCGTCCCCCAGGCCCGTGCGCGGGTTCACCCTGATCGAAGTCCTCGTGGCAATGAGCATCCTCGGGGTGGTCGGGCTGATGGTGTTTCTTGTGCTCAACTCCGGGATGGTTCTCTACGCCAAGAACACGGCCGTGAATACAGCTCACCAGCAGGCCCGGGCTGGCGTTGACCAGATGCTGCAAAACATTCACAGCTCCGTGTCAATCCCGCAATTGGTCGATTCCAGTCTTCAGCCCATCACCACAATCATCGATGGCTCTGGCAATCCGGTTAAGGCGCCAGGCATCGAGTTTCAGAGCTTTGCGGCCGGTCCGTTTCCTGTAGTCGCGAATGCCAACGCCGCCGACACTTGGATCACACTCTTTTGTCCCACCTACGTCCCACCGGCAAGTGCCAGACTCAACATTCCTGCCTTTAACATCGAGCTCGACATCGTCAGCACCAACACCGTGGGCGCGAATCGCAAATTCAATTTCGCCCAGGCTATCGGCTCACCCATCACCATTACCGGCACGGGAATCGAGGGAGGCGCGGGAACGACGACTATCGTAACTGCCTTCATCACGGTGCGGAAAAGCTATGCGGTTGTGGGGGGCGACCTGCGCTTTTATCCCACCAACGACCTCAACAACTACAAGGTCATCACCCGCAATATTACTTCCGCTACGCCATTTAGCATTCCCCTTGGTCCCGGCTTCCCACCGACGCCCCAAAACCGCTACGTCGCAGCGGTCGATCTTTCCGCTGCCGATCCGAACTCAAGCCATCGCGGGTACGGTGCGGTCAACATGTTCCTTAGCTCGAAGATTCCGTTTCGCTGCAAGTTGACCAACATCCAATGAAAATAAATCATCGCCCGAATCGTCGGCTGGCCGGCAATACCCTCATCGTCACCGTTATCACCCTCGCGATCGTTGGCGTTTTCGTCGATCTCGCGATGCAGTATACGAACTCCATTGGCCGCAACGTCCGACGCAGCTTGCTCTTGCGGCAGGCGACCAATATCGGGGATGCGAGTACCGAAATGGCCTTCTCAGCCTGGCGCGCCATTTGCCGCAGCAATCCGTCAAAACTTTTCGCGACCAGCGATTTTGATAACGAAATTCCCACGCCGACCCCCGGCAACTTCCCCGGCGTTTCGCAGTATGCTCTCTCGAATTACGCCATCTACCCGCTTGATTCCAACTGGAATACCAAAACTGCCAGCTCCGCCACGCCGGCTCCCATCGCCGGGACAAGTAGCGGTGACCGCAGTTACTATTACCTCGCATCCGCCGATGTGGTGATTCCCACGCTGACGACAACCGCCGGGAACCTGACCAACCCGAACGATCCTTCAACGTTGTGGCTCGGGTTCGTCGCGTCCTTCAGAAGCAAGTGCTCTCGCTCTGGCGCTACGCCATTTTTTACACCGACGACATGGAGATCCACCCCGGCGCTCCGATGGTGGTGAACGGCGACGTCCATACCAACGGCAATCTTTACACCGGCCACGACACCCTTACCTTGAACGGCAACACAACCTACGTCGATTTATGGTCGATCGGTTTCATGCCCGGCGACAGCCAGCATCCCGAGACTCCGACCAGCCCTCATTGGGCTCCTGGGCAGCCGCCTACCACCAGCCAGACACAGCAACCTTACGGCGTCGCTCTGGATGACTATCACGTCTTGATCGATTATACGACCTCGCCGACTCCTCTCGATCCGTACCGGTTTCAAACCCAGGCGGGCGTTGTTATAACCATCGACGGTTCGAACAACGTGAAAATCTACAACGCGGCCGGGACCGACATTACCAACGCCACAAGTGGCGTTGATAAGACCATGTCCACGGCGATCAAGAGCGCCGTCACGACAAACCAAACCATCACCGACAACCGCGAAGGTGCCACCACGGGCAACGCCAGCATCCGACTGGCTACGCTCGACATCGGCGTAATCTCAACCTCAATTAACAGTGGCGGCTTTGGCAGCGCTTTCAACGGCATCGTCTACATCACCGACACCAGCGCCGGGTCCAACGGTCTAACAAACAAACGCGGCATTCGACTAAAGAACGGCGGCAAACTGCCCAATGGAACTAACGGCGCCTCCGGCCTCACCGTTGCCAGCGCCAATCCGGTCTACGTCCAGGGCGATTACAATACGGGAAGTTCGGGTGGCACCCAGCCACCGTCCAACACCGGTGACCCCACTCAGCCTACCGTCCCAGGATATACCCGCCAACCGGCGGCGATCATTGCCGACGCGGTCAACATCCTATCCAATTCATGGCTTGATTCGAAGTCCGGGACCGTCCCCGCCGCCACCAGTACCACGGTTAACGCGGGCATTATCTCGGGCATCGTCCCGTCCGGTAGCGGTTACTATAGCGGTGGAGTGGAAAACTTCCCTCGGTTTCTCGAAAACTGGAGCGGCAAAACGCTAACTTACTACGGTTCCATGCTTGAACTCTATGGCAGTCAGCAAAACATCGGTCACTGGGGTGCGCCCAACGTTTATAACCCACCTAACCGCGCCTGGTATTTCGACGTCAACTTCCTCTCCAAGCCGCCCCCCGGAGTCCTCGCCTCATTCGACTACATTCGTTCGCGCTGGTACATGCAATAAGCAGTGACTCTTCTAAGCGTAAGGGATCTCCTCTGAAAATGAAACCTTCGACCCCGCGTGTCTCGGCCGCCGGGTCCGGCTATTGCCAATGCAGACTGAATAGGCTGCCGCGAAACGCACGTTGCAGCGTCTCAAAATCTGCTTTCCGTGCCACCAGTCGTGCACGCAGTTGTATCTGGCCCAAGTTCGCGAAGAGCACACTCACAGCGTAATCCTGGCCGAAATAGGTGTAGTTGGCCGTAATCGCATAACTGGGTTGTTGATTGACCGGGACGGGGTTTTGCTCTTCGAGCACGACCTTGGCGTTTTGCGCTTCTCCTGGCAAAGACGTTAGCACGGTCTGGCGCAAAGAAGCGGCCGTCACCTCGTCGAAGGTCTGTGGCGCCGGCAGCGCCACCTGCTCGATCGTCGCCTGAGCCTGCGAGATACCTGGCGGCGTCAGTTTAAGTTGAGCCGCACTCCCGGTGAAGGTCCAGTTACGGGGTTGCTCGTAAGTAATCGCCTGGCCATCCTGATGAAAGACGAGTTGTGGAAAGACCACGTTTTCGAGCACGCGTTGGCCGCTCGCGGGGGTGAAATCAATTGGCCCGGCCGCGCACGGCAGAGCGACGCCCGAGGCGAGGACCGCGGAGAGCAAGAATCGCATGATGATGGAATCGCCGGCTTGCCAGGAAGTAACGGCTATCCATGAAAAAGCAGGTCACGTGCCGCTGCGAATGGGGATTGGAACCACCCGATGCCAAAGGGATGATGGAATGCCCGCTGCTCCGTTAACCTTGGCCCGCGTCTATCCCTGATTTGCTCGCTTGCCCAGTATACAAGCGATCTACTTATGGTTACGTTGTTAGTGCAAAAATGCGGCAAACCAGCGGTTATAGGGAGGGAGCTGTCGCAGGGGTGAAGCGACAGGTGGTTTACCTGAAGGTTCCTTTTTTCCAATCGATGTTCGTATCGAGTCGCGGCGGAGGCGCGGGGTCAAAGTGTCATTTTCCTAAATCTCAAACCGAAGGAGCAAATCCTCGTGCAAACCGACTCCGCCGAGCGTTCTTACGAGGCGGTCTACTCACGGGCTTTCAACATCATTCGTCGCTGGGACGAAATCGGCCCGGGAGACGAACAGTCCTGAATTTGAGCGATAAGGTCTCGCTGTCGCAGGGCGAGTGAATCTCCCGTTTTCCGCTTGTCGGCGGGCGCAACTTCGCTACCTTGGGTCTCCCGCGCGCCGGGCTGGTCGCCCCGCGGGTCGCTCCTTATGAATACTGGTAATATTGTCCAAGTCATCGGTCCCGTCGTCGACGTGGACTTCGCCGACGCCGGGAAACTTCCCGGCATCTACAATGCGCTCGAGATCGAGTACGAGGTGAACGGCAACCCGACGAAGTTGACGCTCGAAGTGCAACAGCATCTTGGCGAAAGCTGGGTCCGCTCGATCGCGATGTCAGGAACTGAAGGTCTCAAACGCGGGATGAAGGTAAGTGATACCGGCGGTCCGATTTCGGTGCCCGTGGGCGAGGGGACGCTCGGCCGCATCTTCAACGTCACGGGTGATCCGGTCGACAATCGCGGCCCCGTTTCTTTTACCAAACGCTACCCGATTCACCGCAAGGCGCCGGCCCTGACCGACCAGGATACGAACGTTTCGATTCTCGAAACCGGCATCAAGGTCATCGATTTGATCTGCCCCTTCTCGAAGGGCGGCAAAGTCGGCGCTTTCGGCGGCGCCGGTGTTGGCAAAACAGTCGTGATCATGGAATTGATCAACAACATTGCCAAAGGCCACGGTGGTTTTTCGGTTTTTGCGGGCGTGGGAGAACGCTCGCGCGAAGGCAATGATCTTTACAACGAAATGAGCGAGGCGGGCGTCATCGATCAGAAAGACCTAAGCAAGTCGAAAGTCGCCCTCGTTTACGGTCAGATGAACGAGCCGCCGGGCGCGCGCCTCCGGGTCGCGCTCTCCGCCCTTGCCATGACAGAATACTTCCGCGACGAACGCAACCAGGATGTGCTTCTCTTCATCGACAACATCTTTCGTTTTTCCCAGGCGGGTTCCGAAGTTTCGGCATTGTTAGGCCGCACTCCGAGCGCGGTCGGTTATCAACCAACGCTCTCGGCAGAAATGGGCGACTTACAAGAGCGTATTACCTCGACCAACAAAGGGTCAATCACCTCGTTCCAGGCGGTCTACGTTCCGGCCGACGACCTGACGGACCCCGCACCAGCCAACACCTTTGCGCATCTTGATTCCACGATCGTGCTCGAGCGGTCGATCGCTGAGCTCGGCATTTATCCGGCGGTTGATCCGCTTGCGTCCACCTCGAAATCGCTCGCGCCCGAAATTGTCGGTGAAGAACATTACGGCGTCGCACGCGGTGTGCAGAAAGTTCTCCAGCGCTACAAGGATTTGCAGGACATCATCGCCATTCTCGGCATGGACGAGCTCGGCCCGGAAGACAAACTCACCGTCTTCCGTGCGCGCAAGATCCAGCGTTTTCTTAGCCAGCCCTTCCACGTTGCTGAAGTCTTCACCGGCACCGCTGGTCAGTACGTCTCGATCGCCGAAACAGTTCGCGGCTTCAAAGAAATTCTCGATGGCAAGCATGACAATGTGCCCGAGCAGAATTTCTACATGAAGGGCGGCATCGACATGATCAAGGAATAGCAATGGCGCGTACGCTCCGTTTGGAAATCGTGACCCCGGAGGCGAAAGCGTATTCTGAGGATGTTGACATGGTTGTTCTTCCCGGGATGGACGGCGAGCTCGGCGTTTATCCGCAGCACGTCCCGGTGCTGACCACGCTCCGACCCGGCGAGTTGCGCGTTCTCAAGGGCGGCGCCGCGACCTCCCTCGCGGTCGGCGAAGGCTTTGCGGAAATTACCGGCGACGCCGTTTCCGTTCTGACCGACATGGCGCTCGAATCCTCCGCTATCGACGAAGCGACGGCGGAAGCGGCGGTCGCGCGCGCGCAGGCTGCGATGAAGGACGATCTTGGTGCCGAGGAGGTCGCGGCGGTGCAGGCCTCGCTGCAAAAAGCGCTTGCCCAGTTGCACGTCAAGCGTCGCCATCGGCACTAGAACTCGTTAGGCCAAACCGGCCAACGAAATGCAAACGCCAGACGCGCTCGGAATCATTGCCGGCAGCGGCGTTTACCCGCTTCTCCTGGCTGACGCCGCCCGGGTCGCCGGGGTTAAGAAAATCATCGTGGCGGCATTTAACGATGAAACGTCGGCCGATATGATTAACCGCGCCGACAAGATCGAATGGCTGCGTGTCGGCCAGCTTGGCAAGCTGCTGACTTTCTTCCGAAACGCCGACGTGCACCACGCCATCATGGCCGGGCAGATTACGCCCGGCAACCTTTTCAGCCTGCGGCCTGACTTCAAAGCCATCTTCCTTCTCGCTCGCCTCAAGGAGCGCAACGCCGAGTCTATCTTTGGAGCGATTGCCGACCAATTGGCTGAAAATCAGGTCGAACTCTTGCCCGCGGCGACATTCCTCGATCATCTGCTCGCGCCGCGCGGCCACATCGCCGGTCCAAGATTGAAGGAGCGCGAAGAGGATGACATCACGTTCGGTTTCGAGATCGCAAAGCAGGTCAGCGCGCTCGATATTGGCCAGACGATCGTTGTGAAAAGCGGTACGGTGCTCGCGGTCGAAGCGTTTGAAGGCACGAACGAAGCGATCCGTCGCGGCGGATTGTTGGGTCGAAAAAATGCGATTGCCATTAAGGTCACCAAACCGGGCCAGGATATGCGTTTCGACGTTCCGGTGATCGGGACAGAGACGTTGCAGGTCGCGGCGGAAGTAAAGTTGCGGGCGATTGCGGTCGAGGCTGGACGGACTCTCCTGCTTGAACGCGCGGCACTGATTGCGGCAGCAGATCGCCAAAAAATTACAATTGTTGCCCGCTAGCGAAAAGGGCTGGGGCGCTGGACCGCGCCGGATTCTTAAGGTTGGTATCCGCTCATTCGATTGCGTGCTTGTCGTTTCCGAAGCAGCAGATTGGAGAAAACACCGTCCGATCGCATGATGTTCGACGAAGCGCCCAGCGCGCTCGACACTGTCAGCGAATCTCTCGTTTACAATGCCTTGGCGCGCATCTTGAGCGCGGGACAGCAAACGGCAGTCTTCATCGCGCAGCGCCTCTCGACGTTAAAGAATTGCGATCGCATTCCGGTCATCAACGAGGGGCGCATTACCCAGGACGGAAATTTCCATGAACTGCGACAGTCGCCAGGATCGTTCCAGGATTTGGTTGAGAACGACCGGTTCTAGCTACTCGATGCACCTTCTTCCGATTCGCGGAGCAGTCTCTAAGAGAAGATTCATAGGAGTTAATCGTAGGCACGTTACCGCTGGTCGCAGCACAACCACGATCCGCTGCGCGTGCGATTGTTGCCATAGGAAGACATGCGGCAACCCGTCCTGGAATGACGAACCACGTGTTCGAGGAAAAAGCGTTTGATGAAAAAGGCGAAAAAACCGGCGTCGATACTCGCCGCGTGCCGCACATGTTTAACTTGCGCACTCGCGCTTTGGAGTTGCGGCGAACTCGGCGGTGTGCTCGAAAAGAAAGCACAGTCGGCCGGCCGCAAGATTCTGCCGCGGGTAGCACTCCAATCGGCTGCATTTGTCTCTGCCAGTGTCGGTTTCGCGCTTGACAGTAAACGCCCAAATTCGATACGCTCGTTCCCGAATTTTGGATCGTTAGTGAACGTGCCTGCAATCGGATGAAGAACAAGATGTGGCCTTATTATGAAGACAGTCGTTACCGAGCAACAGTTCGTTCAGCCGTCCGTTTTCGGATTTTCCAGTCTTTGCGACTCGCCTGATATTTGGCTCCCATGCATCCCCCAATTACTAATACTATGATACCCCCGACTACTTTTTCCCGCTCCGCTGGCATGCACCGCAGCGACCTCGGAGCACGGGGCGCGACCTTTTCGGACTGGACTGCAGTCGCGCGATTGCCGCGCTGGAAACGTCCTTTTGACCTCGCCTTTCTCCTCGTGACCTCGCCGGTTTGGTTGCCGCTGATGGTGATCATTATGTGGGTCATCAAGATAGTTTCGTCGGGGCCGGCCTTTTATCGGCAAGAACGAGTCGGCTATCGCGGCCAACCCTTTATGATCATCAAGTTTCGGAGCATGAAGGTGAATGCTGAGACTGGGACGCACGAACGATATGTAGCACAGTTGATGGAACAAGGAGGACCTATGGCCAAGTTGGACGGAGCGGATCCGCGATTGATTCCTCTTGGGCGATTTTTGCGAGCGACTGGCTTAGATGAGCTGCCGCAAATCTTTAACATCTTGCGAGGGGAGATGAGTTTGGTGGGACCGAGGCCGTGCACGACCGTCGAATTTGCGCGTTACGAACTGTGGCAGAAGGCTCGTGTTAATGCCCACCCTGGAATTACCGGTTACTGGCAGGTAAATGGTAAGAATAGGACCACTTTCAACGAAATGATCGCGATGGATCTTTTCTATCTTGGTCACCGATCGATCTGGCTGGACGTCGTCATCATGGTCAGAACAATTCCGGTTCTCTTCCAGGAGGGTTCCGCCAGCGTACGGTCTCGCCTGTCCTCGACGAGGTCCCAGCAATTTGCCGCGGGCACCTTCCGTCGTCAGGTGATTCCGTTACGGGATGACGAATAAGGGGCGGCGGCACCGCTTCTGCTGTCATTCGCTTTGCTGCGAGATCAGGTTCAGGCGATTCTGAGCTTGCCGATGCGGCCAGGAAGGGGGCATCCACATACCGGGTTTTCCGTAAATACCAATAGAGTCGATATATCGGCATGCTAGGTGGCCGACTTGGCAATAATACGTATCTGAAGAAGGGACAACTAAGTCCCAATCAGGCTAGGGGGTTGGCTCCGGGCGCCGTCTTGAGGTGGAGCGCAACCCGCGTTCGCTCGCCGGCGCGCATTCGGTTCGCGCCGAGCTGGTTTCTGTTGGGGACTGGAGTTGATTAATTTGTTGACGCAAAAACCAGAAATATCGTTAGATCGGGACTCGCCCGGCTGCGATTTCTCCGTCGTTGAGCGCCGGGAAGGATGTGGAAAGTGGTTGGGCGATACGGTAATCGACCAAGGGCGGCAGCTTGCCCAAATGCGAGGGGACGCTCGTTTCACTGCCGAACGACCGGCGATTCCCCAAAGGAAATTGTCGTTCTCCCAGAATATGCCACCACTATTTCAGTGTGCGGTTTCGTTGCGGCGGTTATCTAGGTTTCGCCTGGAACTGACTCCCGAGACGCTTCCTCGGGCTGAAAAGCCGCCGAACCCTTCCATGGCAGAGGCGCTGGAAACTGTTCCCGACGCATCACGTCGAGGTCGCGTTCCGCCTCGGCAGCGCCTGACCTCTCGGTGCACGCTCAGGCGATTTGTCCGAATCCCATCCAGCGGCCAGAAAAATGCAATCTACCCAAGATGCATCCGTGGTTCCAGCGGTAGCGCATCACAATACTAACTATCAGATGAATCGAACAATCAATGTCGGAGTGCTGGGGTGTGGTTACTGGGGTCCGCTTCTCGTGCGCAATTTCAGGTGGCTCTCGAATTGTCGGCTGAAAGGAGTCTGCGATCAAAATGAAACGCGGCTCAGGCACCTCGAGGCATTTTATCCAGAGGTCGAATTTCACCGAGACTTTGAGCGGTTTCTCGACGATTCCGCTCTCGATGCGGTGGCAATCGCCACTCCTGTCGCACACCACTACCAGCTAGCGAAGGCGTGCCTGCTCGCCGGTAAGCACACGTTTATCGAGAAACCAATGGCTTCTACCTCGGCGCAATGTGAAGAACTAATCCGGATTGCGGCTGAGAAGGGATTGATCCTGATGGTTGATCATACCTTTCTCTACTCCGCGGCCGTGAAAAGGATCACCGAGCTCATCCAAGCCGGAGATGTTGGTGAAATTCGTTATATTAATTCGCGCCGCCTTAATCTCGGCCTCTTTCAAAAAGACATTAACGTGGCCTGGGATCTCGCTCCGCACGACATCTCCATCATTCTGCACCTCCTGGGAGAATCTCCGCTAATTGTGAATTGTTCGGGTAATGCGCATGTCACGCCAAACATCGAGGATGTCACCAATATGTCGTTTACCTTTCCTGGAAGAAGGTTTGCAACTATCCAAAGCAGCTGGCTGGAGCCGAGGAAAATACGAGAGATGACTATCGTCGGCACCCGGCGCATGATCGTCTACGATGATTTGCAGACGCACGAAAAAATCAAAGTCTATGATGTTCGAGTAGATCGCCCTCCACATTATAATACGTTCGCCGAATTTCAGTATTCCTATCACTACGGCGACATATACATTCCGCACCTCGAGCAGAAAGAACCACTGCAGCAAGTCTGCATGCATTTCCTCGAGTGCATTACCAGGGGTACTCAACCAATGACCGGCGGGCGGGAGGGGTTGGAACTCGTCCGGATCCTCGAGGCCGCTTCCGCTTCGCTAAGAGCGCAGGGCTCACCGGTCCCATTCTTGCAAGCTTCGGATGAAGCCGTCGTTAGGCCGCCGAGCCCGCTCTCCGCCGTGACTCAACAGCGGGCAGTGTCTGCGTGAGCGATTTGCTCCCGATGCATCAGTTGATCGCTTCGGACGTGACGCTCGGCCGTGATGTCCGGATCCAGGCATTTGTCAATCTCTATGGCTGCGCAATTGGAGACGAAACCAGGATTGGACCTTTTGTCGAAATCCAAAAGGGCGCAAAGATCGGCCAACGATGCAAGATATCGAGCCATTCTTTCATTTGTGAGGGAATCACGATTGAAGATGAGGTTTTCGTAGGCCACGGCGTAACCTTCACAAACGACCGCTACCCCCGCGCGACGACCGAGAGTGGAGCTCTGCAAAGCGATGCGGACTGGACCTGCCAGAATACGCTGGTCAAACGAGGAGCCTCGATCGGCTCCGGTGCTACCCTCCTCGGCGGTATTACTATCGGGGAAAACGCCCTGATCGGTGCCGGAAGTGTTGTGACGCGGGATGTCCCGCCGAACGCGGTCGTTGCCGGGAACCCTGCTATCATCTTGCATGGCCCGAAGTGAGCCCAATATGAGAGTCCCGTTTCTCGATCTTAAAGCCCATCATGCTCCTTTGCGCGCGGAGTTCGATCGGGCGATCGGGGAAGTAATCGACAGCAATGCTTTCGCCGGTGGACCGGTTGTCGCGCAATTCGAAAGTGAGTTCGCGGCTTTCTGCGGTTCTCGCCATGCCATCGGTGTTGGGAACGGAACAGATGCACTCTGGCTGGCACTGCTGGCTTGCGGGATTGGACCAGGTGATGAGGTAATTACCGTGCCGAACACATTTATGGCTACGGCGGAGGCTATCACTCACACCGGGGCTACACCCGTATTCGTCGACGTCGATGAGCGTTCCTACACAATCAATCCGGATTTACTGGAACGCGCTCGGTCGCCTCGCACCAAGGCCGTTATTCCAGTCCATTTGTTCGGACAGGTTGCGGATATGGATCAGATCCTCTCATTTGGCCGCAAGCACGGACTGTTTGTGATCGAGGATGCGGCTCAAGCGCATGGCGCCGAGTACAAAGGGCGCAAGGCTGGTTCAATGGGCGACGTCGGGTGTTTCAGCTTCTATCCCGGAAAGAATCTGGGCGCATTTGGCGAAGCCGGCGCGATCGTGACCAACGATTATAAACTGCTGGAGAAGATTCGCATTCTGCGTGACCATGGCCAGGCCCGAAAATACTACCACACGATGGTGGGTTGGAACTGCCGTATGGACGGAATCCAGGCCGCGATCTTACGAATCAAATTGCGTCATCTCGATCAGGCAAATCAACGGCGCCGAGCTCATGCCCGGCAGTACGATCGACTTTTTCATGATCTAGAAGACGTCGGGATACCGTTCGAAGTCGCCGCTGGCCAGCATGTCTACCACATTTATCCAATCCGAGTGCTCGAACGAGATGGAGTCATGCGTCTGCTCGAAGAAAAGGGTATCGGATGCGCGATACACTACCCGATCCCAATTCATCTTCAGGAAGCTTACCGAGATCTTGGTTACGGAAAGGGCTCGTTCGCCATCTCAGAACGACTTTGCTCGACCTTCATGTCTCTGCCGATGTTCCCTGAATTAACCGAAGCGCAGGTAGAACTGGTGGTCGAGTCAGTCAGGGAATCGCTCGCCGTCGGCGTCTTCAAGTAGAAACAGGACCGCGCTGCGCCGACCAAGACTGGTTTGCAGCAAATCGACGGGCATTCTCTGCCAAAGACCCGACCGTTTGCGGTGCCCGCGCCTCCGGTTATGGACTTGGAGACGACACTTATCGATCCTTTCGTTGGGCCGACGTGGGATCGAATGGTGCTTTCGCATCCCCAGGCTAACTTCTTTCATTCAGTTGCGTGGGCTCGAGTCTTGGCGAAAAGCTATGGCCACACACCGCTCTATCTTCGCTTTTCCCAAAAGGGAGCTTTGCGTGCGATTGTTCCGCTGATGGAGGTGAATAGTTATTTTACCGGTCGTCGCGGAGTCTGTCTTCCGTTCAGCGATTGTTGCAGCCCTCTTCTTTTTGACGACTGCAAGGCGAGCATTGTGACGGCAAAACTTTCCGCTCTCGCACTCGAACGAAGTTGGAAACATTTTGAGATTAGGGGTGAAACTGAACAGGAAGGGGTCGTTGGCAAAGCAGTCGAATATTACGGTCACACTTTAGACTTGCGGCAAAGTCGGACGGGTCTCCTTGCAAGCTTCTCTGGCCCGGTTCGGCGGGCGATACGAAAAGCGGAGGAAAGCAAGTTGCGTGTTGAAGTTTCCCGAAGCCGGAAATCTTTGGTAGAGTTTTACCAACTGCATGTTCGGACGCGCCGGCGCCACGGCCTTCCGCCGCAACCCTTCTCCTTCTTCCGCAACATTTATGATGAGGTCATTCGGACGGGATCTGGGTTTGTGGTTCGAGCCGTGCTCGAATCGCGTTCCGTAGCGGCCGCAATTTTCTTTCAGTTTGGCCGGACGGCGATCTATAAATTCGGAGCCTCAGAACGCGCGGCGCAGAAGTTGCGCGGCAACAATTTAGTCATGTGGGAGGCAATTCGCTTTCTCGCGCATGGTGGTTGCGAAATTCTGCACCTAGGGCGAACTTCACTCACCAATGTCGGACTACGAAGATTCAAATTGGGTTGGGGAGCTGTTGAAGAACTGATAAGATACCGAAAATGGGACACAGCGGCTGGTAAGTGGGTCGACGGCCGCGACCATGTCACAGGACTGCACAACGCATTTTTTGCCAAGATGCCGATTGCCATAAACCGGTTCTCGGGTGCCCTTCTCTACCCGCACCTGGATTGACATGAAAAATTCAATCACGCCGCTTTCCGCCTGGCAGCAGGTGCCACGAGCGTTGCCGGCGCTAGGGCCAGAGCCGCAGCCGGGCTTGAGCAGAAATGATATTCTTTTTGCGCTTTTTCGGCACAAAACGGCGATTGGTATTTTTGGGCTGCTTGGGATCCTGGCGGGAGTGGCGCTTCACTTCTTTTATCCGCGTCATTATGAGTCGGAAGCAAAGCTGCTCGTCCGGTATGTTCTCGATCGTCGCACGGTTGATCCAATTGATAACACTACAGCGACGACTCTCGGCGGAACGCCAGATTCGGTCATCAATTCCGAGGTGGAAATCTTATCAAGCTGGGATTTGGCAGTTCTGGTGGCCGAAGCGGTCGGGCCGAAACGTCTCTTGCCCTCAGAAAGTTCGCCCAGCAAGGAAGCGGCGGCCGGAATTATTTCCTTGGGATTGAAGGTTACGGCCCGCCCTGGCAGCAGCATCATCTATGTCGCCTATCAAGACCGAAATCCAGAACTATCGATGATCGTCTTGAACGAACTCCTCAGCCGATACTTCGTCAAACATCTTGAAGTGCACCGCTCAGCTGGCGCTTTCGATTTTGTTAGCCAACAAACCGATCAGGTAAGGGCCCGCTTGAATCAAGCGGAGGATGCATTGAAAGATATAAAGGCGAAGGTGGGAATCGTTTCGCTGGCTGACGGAACGGCGACTCTCAACGCCGAACTGATACGGACAGAGGAGCAGTTGCATCTCACTGAAGCCGATTTGGCGGAACAAAGGGCCCGTGTCAAGGAGATGCACCTTCCCTCCCCAGGCGCAGATTCTGCAACGAACGAAACCGGGAAGATTGGTTCGAATCAAGGCGTGGCGACGGCTGCGCAAGAGGAGCCTTCTGATAAAGCCGTTGAGCAGTATCGGGTCGTTGTCGCCCGGCTGGCTGACCTTCGAAAGTCGGAATTGGACCTACTCTCTAAGTACACGCCTGGAAGCGTCATGGTGCAAATTGCCAGAACCCAAATTAGTGACCTCGAGAGCGAGAAAAAGTCGATGGAAAAACGTTATCCGGATATTTCTTCGCGCATCCCGGGAGCCGTGTCTTCGGGCGAGTCGACCGAAACGGTTACGCAGTCGGCTCGTCTTGCTGGAATTGAGGCGAAAGCCGACACGCTGAAAAGTCGCGTCGCGGAACTCCATGAGAAGATGAAACAGCTGGCAGAACTTGCTCCCTACATCGGAGATCTGGAACGGAAAAAGGAATTGGAGGAAAACAACTACAAGTATTTTGCGAATACTCTGGAGAAGGCCCGCGTCGACGAAGCCTTGGATCCATCTAAGATCCCAAACATCAGTGCTGTCCAAAAGCCCTCTCCGCCGACCGTGGTTTCGGGGAAGCGTGACAAGATAGCCTTAGGGCTCGCCGCTGGGGGCTTCGCTTTTGGAATTGCGCTGGCACTTCTGCGGGAGCTTGTTTTCAATCAGACCTTGAAGAGGTCGAGCGAGATCGAGGCGGCGCTGCGCATTCCACTTCTCCTCTCTATCCCCGACGCCATATCCAATGGTCAAACCACCCTGCCGGAGGGCAGAGGACCGGATAATTCGAACCTCGTTCTGCGGGCGCAGCGTGGAAATCTCGCGCCTTGGGAAGCGGGTCACTTCATTCGGAGATATTGCGAGGCGATCCGTGATCGCATCGGCCTATACTTCGAGCTACATGATTTGACCCACAAGCCGAAGCTGGTTGGAGTTACCAGTTTCTCGACGGCTGCGGGTACCTCAACTCTTGCCGCCGGCCTCGCGGCAGCGCTCTCAGAAACAGACCAGGGCAAGGTTCTTCTGGTTGACGTCAATCTCGGGCCGGACCACGTGCATCCATTTTTCAAAGGCAAACCAGCCTACTCCCTCGCCACCGCTCTTCAGCCGCCTACGCCACTGGATGCGGCATCCGAAAATCTGTTCCTCGCCACGGTGGGTAATTCCCACGCCGGGCCGGCCCAGCTCGGGTTGAAGAAATTCTTCGACCTTATGCCTAATCTCAAGGCGAGCGATTTTGACTATATCATTTTCGACATGCCGCCGCTGACATCGATCAGCCCCACTTGGGGCATGGCGGCATTTATGGACAAACTTCTTCTCGTAATCGAAGCAGAAAAGAGCAATCGCGAGCTCGTAAGGCGCGGCTACGCCAAGCTCATGGCCGAACGAAATAATATCTCCGTTGTCTTGAATAAGACTCATTCCTATATCCCCAAGGCCCTCGATACTGAAAGCTGATCCAATCAGGCAAGTGTTATCAGGGAGTCCCGAAAGCGGAGACCTTGGCGAAGGCTAGAACCGATGTTGCGGAACACCATTTACTACAACATCAAGCCGTTCATCCCAAGGGAGTGGAGAACGATGCTCCGGCGAAGAATCGCCGTGCGACAGCGAAAGCGGTTCGGCGATATTTGGCCCATCATGGCCGGCTCGGAACGTCCGCCGGCGGCATGGCCTGGCTGGCCAAACGGCAAGAAGTTTGCGGTTGTTCTAACGCATGATGTCGAAAGCGGGGTCGGACTCGAAAAATGTGGCGCCTTGATGCGACTCGAGCAGGCAATGGGCTTTCGCTCTTGCTTTAACTTAATCCCCAAAGGAAATTACCGCGTTTCCCCTGCTCTCCGGACCGAGATGGCGCAACAAGGCTTTGAAGTTGGATTACACGACTTAAGGCATGACGGCCGGCTTTTCTCGTCTGCAAGACGGTTTCGCAGAGATGCAATTGAAATCAACCACTTTCTCCGCGAGTGGAAGTCCGTCGGTTTTCGCTCTGGTTTCATGTTGCATAACCTCGACTGGCTGCACCAACTCGACATCGAGTATGATCTCTCGACGTTTGATACCGATCCTTTCGAACCGCAACCGGAAGGGCGCCATACAATTTTTCCCTTTTGGGTTCCTCGTCCGCTTTCTCAGAGCCCGTCTGGTGCTTCCCGTGAGGGTTACGTCGAATTGCCCTATACGTTACCGCAAGATTCCACTCTTTTTCTCCTTCTCCGGGAACCGACCATCGAGATCTGGCAACGGAAACTCCAATGGATCGCCGCACACGGCGGAATGGCGCTTATAAACATCCATCCCGATTATCTTCGTTTTGAAGATGAGCGACCCTCAACTCAGAGTTATCCCGTAGAGCATTATCGACAATTGCTAGAGCATCTTCGTCAAACCTATGGCGAGACATTTTGGCAACCGTTGCCGAGACAGGTAGCTGACTTCGTCACAAAGCTTGCACTGCGGCCGACCTCTCGGCGTCTCAAACGTGTGTGCATGGTTACCCATTCGTTTTATGAGAGCGATAATCGAGTGACGCGCTACGCGGAGGCGTTAGCGGCTCGCGGGGACCGCGTGGATGTCTTCGCTTTGCGTAGATCGCCCGAGTTACCCCGAAAGGAAAACATCAAGGGAGTGAGTCTCTTTCGCGTCCAGGACCGCTTTGGCAAAAACGAACGATCGAAGTTTGCTTACCTCTGGCCCTTGTTGCGCTTCCTGACGATATCCTCGCGCTGCGTCACCCGGCATCATGTCCGCAAGCGATACGATTTCGTTCACGTTCACAACGTTCCTGATTTTTTGATCTTCTCCGCTTGGTATCCTAAACTTACGGGAGCGCGGGTCATCTTGGATATTCATGATATCGTGCCCGAGTTTTTCGAGAGCAAGTTCAGGATGCGACCGAAAGGCGTCCTCTTTACTTCGTTACAATGGATGGAACGCGCCTCAGCCGCGTTTGCCGATCACGTAATCGTCGCAAATCATCTCTGGCTCAGAAAATACTCTGTTAGAACCCGCACGATCGGGCGGTGTACTGTGCTCATCAATAACGTTGATTCCAGCATTTTCTCGTCCCGCGGTCTCAACCAACGATCTGACGGGAAATTCGTTATTCTCTTTCCGGGAGGCCTTCAGTGGCATCAGGGCGTGGATATCGCGGTGCGCGCTTTCGAGAAAGTTAGTGAGGCGATGCCGGACGCGGAGTTTCATATCTATGGGGACGGCAGCGCTAAGGAGTCCCTCATGACACTGGCGGAGACAATTGGACTCAGAAGCAAAGTTCGTTTCTTTAAAACAATGAGTGTGCGAGAGATTGCCAGGGTCATGGCCAGCGCGGATGTTGGTGTCGTGCCTAAACGGGCCGATTCCTTCGGCAACGAGGCTTATAGCACGAAAATCATGGAATTCATGTCCGTTGGCGTTCCGGTCGTTGTTTCGCGTACCAAGGTGGATCTTTATTACTTCGATGACTCCGTTGTCCGATTTTTTGATTCCGGCGACGCCGACGCACTTGCGCGTGAGATACTGGATCTTTTGCAAGATTCTCAATTGCGCCGTTCGATGGTCGCCCGCGCGACCGAGTATGCCGCAAAACATTGCTGGGACAACTGCAAGGGCGAGTACTTAAATCTGGTTGACTCGCTCTGCGACTCCAGCGTCGAAATGCGGGTTTCGTCCTCTCTGCAAACGGCAGCATGATGGGATCCGCAACAGCAAATGGGCGAGGGGAGCCCATCGAGGACATCACTACGACCGCCCTTCAATCGCCTGAGATGGCTCGTATCGCGGACGAAAAGATCAGGAATAGCGTTACAGCCGTCCGGAATTGGGTCGAAGAGCGAAATTACAAGGGTTATGATCCGGGAGACGGCCTGACGTCTTATTTGAGACCCCTCACGTTCGGCAATATCCTGGCCGAGCGCATTCTGCAGCAATTGGTTTGGAAGGCACCGATAAACATACGCCCTCTGGCTGGGATCGTGCCGATGGAGTCGACCAAAGGGCGCGGGTTTATGGCGTGGGGATATTTGTGTCTGCATAAAGTATCGGCTGACGACTCGGATCTTAAAAGAGCGCTGGAGTGTCTGGACTGGTTGGATCGGGCCAAAGAGGCCGGGCATATCGGTCATTGCTGGGGGAATCATTTCGATTTCACTACGCGAACGGGCCGGATGAAAGCTCATACTCCCACGATCGTCTGGTCGGGTTTAATTGGTCAGGCCTTTCTCGAATGTTACGAGCACACAGGCGAGGATACCTATCTTGAAATAGCGGAGAGCATTTGCCGCTGGATTTTGACCCTGCCGCGCGAAACGACCAGGAACGGGAGTTGCCTTAGCTACACAGCTAGGTATCAGCACTCTGTGCACAACGCCAACCTTCTTGGAGCAGCCCTGCTCGCTCGGACGTGGAGATATCGAGCGAGGCCGGAGTATATCGGAGCCGCCAGGGAAGCAGTGCGGTATACCTGTTCCAGACAACGAGCCGATGGATCCTGGCTTTATGCAGAAGATTCGCAGCACCATTGGATCGACAATTTTCATACCGGATATATCCTCGACAGTCTGAAGCGCTATCGGGATGCTACAGGCGACGACTCGTGTCGAGATTCGATTGAGCAGGGTTACCGCTATTTTCAGTCAGTGTTTTTTGAGCCGTCAGGTTGCCCCAGATACTATCATAACAGAACATTTCCTATAGACATTCAGTCAGCAGCCCAAGCGATTGACACATTCTCGTTTTTTGCGGACGAACACGCGGATGCGCTTAATATGGCGAAGAAAGTGGCTGCGTGGACAATTGCGAACATGCAAGACGACAGCGGCTATTTTTACTATCGGCGTTATCCACTTCTCACGGCAAAAACACCCTACTTCCATTGGGGACAGGCCACTATGTTTAAGGCACTTTCTCATCTCTTGCTGGCCATAGGGAGAAAGGACGCCGCAGTGCATCGGAGCGAGTCTGCCTCGAGTTTGGCAGGAGACGGAACTGTCTATTAGCGAAGTTATGGACGTATATCTAGAAGAATACAGCGCCGATACTGCGATCGAGCGCTACACATCTCGGACCGCCGGGTACGGTATCAGTTACCTTTTGAAAAACGACTATGCCAAGGTCTACCTTTCAGGAGTGCGCGAATTTCTGAAGGTTCCTGCTGAAACCCCCTTGCGATTATTGGAGTTTGGTTGTGGTGGAGGAATGAACATCATCACGCTCTTTTCTCTTCTCGAGCGAAACGGCAGAAAGATCGAACTTGCAATTGGGACCGATTTTTCGGATCGGCTCATCTCGGCGGCAAATCGTGAATGCAGGACGTTCCTTACTCCTCAGCAGCAAACGAAGATGCACTTTGCGGTCGCGCGGAATGAGACGATTGCGACGGAATTGCAAAAGGCGGGACCGGATTTGGGATCTGGCCTGAAAGGTTCTTTTCACCTCATTCTTGGGGTAAACACATTCCGATATTGCCACCGGCTCGGAGTGGAGACGGAATGTGCGCGCGAGCTCGCCAGCCTGTTGGCGCCCGGTGGGCTCTGCATTATGATCGACATGAATCGACAGTTCCCGGCATTTCGGAGTAAGTTTCGCGACCGGAAGACGAAACCGGAGGCGGAGCGCTATTTGCCTTCTTTGGAGGAATACACCAGGCCGTTTTCTCAGGCGGGGCTGGAGATTTTGCGCAAGGAAAATTTCTGCTGGATACCGCATTCCGCGGGCGCCGGTCTAACGGGGGTATGTCGCGCGTTGACTCCCATTCTTAACGCCGTCGCAAAATCGAGGGCGATGCGGTCTCTCGTTGTCTCTCGCAAGAAACCTTAGTCTTCGCCGGGGCGAGAGTTCGGCATGTCTTCCGTGAAGCATCCCCAGGTGGCGGCGATTGTTGACGAATCGGATGCGAATCGGAAACGCCTGGGCGCCCTCTTGGACTTTCTGGGGATTGCTTGGAGCGCTTACAGTTCGATGCAGCTCTACCGCCAACGTCGAAGCGGCGGCAGGTTTTCGGCCGTTCTGGCCCCCGTTAGTGCAATGGATGACATAACTTCTGCCGTCGGCAGCACGTCGTTCTTTTACGACGCAAGCGGGATGCCGGAAGAGACTTATCCATTATTGGTCGAAGACACGATTACCACCACGGTTTCCCGGAATTGGCCCGCGCTAACCGGTCCGCTTTGCGGTTTGAGTGTTAGCGTGCGTGTCGGATGTGGGAGTCGAGTGGCACGACTGGGGGCCAAAGATACATCGATCATCGACACGGAATGCGGATCGGTATTTTTTTGCCGCGAACACGGAGAGTCGCGCAGATTTGTCAGTTGCAGCTCGGAGATTCCCGCCCTCGGTGAATCGGTTAAGGGAAAAAGGTACGATGTCCGGGAGCACTTTCTTTCGGCTGTTCCGTTGCTTATGTATTTGCAGTACGCGTTCCGTGATTCCTCTTGGCGGGCGAGCGATCCCGGTGCGTGTTGGATCATTGATGATCCGCCGCTTCGGACGAAGTATGGCCATTGCGATTTCCCGCTGCTCGACGCCCAGATGAAGGAACACTGCTTTACGACAAGTATTGCGATGATCCCTTGGAACGCTCACCGGACCTCCCCGAGCATGGCTGCGCTAGTGAATGGCAGCCAAGGGCGTCTTTCGGTTTCTGTGCACGGCTGCGATCATACTTTGCGGGAATTCGGAAGCGACAACGCGGCGGAACTGCAGGCGAAAACGGCCTCGGCGCAGGCGCGCATGGACCGCCATTGCCTAACGACAGGGATCAAGCATGACCCGATCATGATCTTTCCGCAGGGAAGTTTTTCGCGCGAGAGTCTGCGCGTTTTGCAACAACACGGATTCGCCGCCGCGGTCAACACGGAAACGTTGCCGTTAGGACATGACCACGAGTCGTTGACCGTTGCCGATGTCTGGCGCGTTGCGGTTCTAAAATATGGCAGCTTCCCGCTTTTCACGCGTCGCTATCCCAGCGACGGCCTGGCTAATTTCGCCTTTGATCTGCTTCTCGGAAAGCCGTGCCTGGTCGTTGAGCATCAGGGCTTTTTCAAAGACGACCATGCCGAAGTAGTCCGCTTCGTGCAGGCCCTTAATTCACTTAACGGGAACTTGCAGTGGCGTGGTTTGGGCGACGTCATCCGGGGAAGCTTCCAATGGCGACTCGATGACGACGCCGTGGTGCAGATTCGGATGTTTGGGAATGAGTTGCTCTTGCGGAATGGCAGAAAGGAAGGTGTCAGGTATCGTGTGGAAAAAGCGGATGAAGGTAGCGTGGGCGTGCGAGAAGTAAGTGTGAACGAGCGCGCAATCGAATGGCAAACCGCGGGCGATGCGATCTCCTTTACCTGCGAAGTTCCCCCATGCACCGAGGTTCTGCTGCGGGTCCGCTACGCAGCGCCGGAGCACGCCGTAAAGGGCAGAAGCACCCTCAGCTCTTCAATGAAGGTCGCAGGGCGTCGCTATTTGAGCGAATTCCGGGATAACTTCTTGTCACGCCATGCTGGACTGATGGCGGTCGCGCAGAAGGCACGACAAATTACGAGCCGTTCGAGATGATCGCGACGAAATCTAAGGTGGCCGGTCAAATTGACGTAGACGGCTGCGAAGCTGCTGCGCCTATCGCGCGCTTGTCTTATGTCCTAATTACTCCGGCCCGCGATGAATCGGCCTTCATTGAAAAGACGATTCTCTCGGTTGTTGCTCAGACTGCTTTGCCGGTAAAATGGGTCATCGTTAGCGACGGCTCGACGGACGGAACCGACGAAATTGTTCGGCGCTATCAGAATGAACATCCGTGGATTGAGCTCTTGCAAATGCCAGAACGGCAAGGCCGGGAATTTGCGGCCAAGGCACATGCGTTTAACGCGGGTTACGAACGCGTGAAAGGGCTGCCATTCGACATCATTGGCAATTTGGATGCCGACATCACTTTCGGCCGGGATTACTTCGAATTTCTTCTCGGCAAATTTGCGGTTGATTCCGCCTTGGGTGTGGCCGGGACGCCGTTTTTGGAAGATCACCAGCAGCCGGACAAGCACACTTATGCGCATCGGTTTGTGCAACTCGAACATGTCTCGGGAGCATGCCAGCTCTTCCGGCGGTCCTGTTTTGCACAGATCGGCGGGTACAAACCGATTAAAGGCGGCGCGATTGACTGGATCGCGGTGACGACGGCGCGGATGAATGGCTGGACCACCCGTACCTTCACTGATAAAGTTTGCTTCCACCACCGCAAGATCGGCACAGGGGATGGGGCCTCGTGGCTGGTGCGCTTCCGATACGGGCAAAAGGCTTACTACGTCGGCGGTCATCCATGTTGGGCATTCCTAAGAGGTGTATTCCAAATGAGGGAGAAGCCTTGGTTCATCGGCGGTTTACTATTCGAGTGTGGCTATTGGTGGTCTTTTGTTACCCGAATTGAGCGGCCGGTATCCAAGGAGTTGATAGCTTTTCACCGTGGCGAACAAATGCGTCGCCTTCGCCTGCTGGCATACCCTTGCAGAAACACTGAACGACTTAAGGGTTCCTAGGACCTCGCTCCCGGGTAGCGTCATGTGGAGTGAGCATGAGCTAACCGCCTCGCGGGGGTTCGCAATGAGCTTCGAAGCGAATCATATTACGGTCTGCGTGTGCACGTACCGTCGACCAACCTTGTTGCTGCGCCTGTTGGAGTCGTTGGCGCGTCAACAAGTGTCCGATCGCTCTACGTTTTCGATTGTTGTGGCGGACAATGATACCGAGGAGTCTGCCCGGGAGGTGGTGACTAAATTCGCAGAGAGATCCCTCCTTCCGATTGTTTACGGTGTGGAGCACAAACGAAACATAGCGTTAGCGAGAAACAAGGCGATCGAGATGGCGCGCGGAGAATTTATTGCCTTCATCGATGACGATGAGTTTCCAGCAGAGGACTGGCTAACTCAGCTCCGGCAGGCTTGCGATAAACCCCGGGTTGCTGGCGTGCTTGGTCCCGTCAAGCCGCACTTTGAAACGACGCCGCCGTCGTGGATTATCAAGGGAGGGTTTTGTGATCGGCCAGAACATGCTACCGGAACCGTTCTCCGATGGTGGCAGGGACGCACTGGAAACGTGCTCTTTCGTCGGGAAATCTTGCGTGGAGTCGAGCCACCATTCCGACCGGAGTTTGGAGCTGGTGGAGAGGATCAGGATTTCTTTCTGCGACTGATGGATCGGGGCTGTGTCTTCACCTGGTGCAACGAAGCCGTCGCTTTCGAAATCGTTCCGCCGGCGCGTTGGAAGCGTCGCTACATGCTCAAACGGGCGTTGCTCCGCGGTCGAAATAATCTTAAACATGCCCGGGGTCGCTGGATCGCAGTAGGAAAGTCTGTCGTGGCGATCCCCCTCTACCTCGTCAGCCTGCCGTTGATGCTTCTCGGAGGGCACCACCGGTTTATGAAAAACTCAGTCAGGCTTTGTGATCATTTGGGTCGGATTCTGACCCTGTTGGGAATCAATCCAGTACATGAAAGGGAAATGTAAAGGACCTGCCGTGACAAACGCAATATTTCAGTGAATTTAATCTAAAGGAGGTTCTGAAGCCTGCCGTCCATCTTTTATTCATGAGCTCGATTCCCATTGAAGTTAGTATTAAAGGCCGCATAACTACTGTTCCGGCTCTTTGTCTCCAAGGTCGAGCTATCATTGTGACTGGCAGATGGTTCAAAATGGCAACTATCCATGATGAAGAGTGGTTATCGGGCGAGACTCTTCGTGATCCGGAACAATTGGTTGCGCTACTGCGGAAGAATCGCTCGGGTGCAGACTTATTTTCCTTCGCCTCCGCTCAACCGGATGAGGATCTCGGCTATAACTACCACAAAGAATGGGACAACGTGGCAGTTATTCGCCTAGGAAACTATGACGCCTGGTGGAACGGTTTGTCACAGGATGGGCGGCGTAATGTGAGAATCGCAGAGAAGCGCGATGTCGTCGTCCGT
>Ga0157375_10000516_pt1 | contig 34809 bp, 21 predicted proteins | sample M35metaG_FD_115311 | JGI IMG/M metagenome (GOLD analysis project Ga0157375, IMG submission 115311) | Miscanthus rhizosphere microbial communities from Kellogg Biological Station, Michigan, USA - M3-5 metaG | ecosystem: Host-associated > Plants > Roots > Rhizosphere > Soil | place: USA: Michigan... | reverse complement strand
TTATTTAAATGCATCCCATAGGCTTGCCTGGAAGTCCTTAAGGCCATCCAGGAAGTTTTGCCATGAGCAGCGTCACCTCGATTTCCAGCGTTTCCAGCAACGTTCGCCAACGCGTCACCCCGGAAGAATGGGAAGTGCGTGTCAAACTGGCCGCCGCTTATCGCCTGGCGGCCTTGTACAAATGGACCGACCACATCTACACCCACTTCTCTGCCCGCGTGCCGGGCCCGGAGGAGCATTTCCTGATCAACGCCTTCGGCTTGTTGTTCGATGAAATCAGCGCCTCCAACCTGGTCAAGGTCGACCTCGACGGCACGATTGTCGACGACCCCACTGGCCTGGGTATCAACTACGCCGGGTACGTGATCCACAGCGCCATCCACGGCGCGCGGCATGACCTGCAAGCGGTGCTGCACACCCACACCCGCGACGGCATCGCCGTGTCGGCGCAGAAGGACGGTCTGTTGCCGATCTCCCAGCATTCCATCGGCTTCTCCGGGCGCGTGGCCTACCACGGATACGAAGGGGTAGCGTTGGACCTGGACGAACGTGAGCGGCTGGTCGCAGACCTGGGTGACAAAAGCGTGATGATCCTGCGCAACCACGGCCTGTTGACCGCGGGTGTCAGCGTCGAACATGCCTTCCAGCAGCTGCAAGGGCTGGAGCGCGCGTGCAACATCCAGATCGCGGCGCAGGCGGCGGGGAATGCGGAGTTGATCTTCCCGCCAGCCGAGGTGGTGGCCAAGGTCGAGAAGCAGGCCGAAGTGTTCAAGGCCGGCGATGGACCGGGTGTGGCGCGGCATTGGAATGCGCTGATCCGGCAGTTGGAGCGTACTGATACGGACTACAAAAACTGATCTTGAGCCCAATGAAGACCTAAAAATGTGGGAGCGGGCTTGCTCGCGAAAGCGGCAGATCAGTCGACATCTTTATCAACTGACCGACTGCATTCGCGAGCAAGCCCGCTCCCACACAAGCCAGCTCCCACATTTGGTTTTGTAGTGACCTTGATTAAGCGACCTGTTTGGCCTGTTCGCGCTCAGCAATCAACTGGCGGGTGAGGGGGATCAGGCGCTTGCCGTAGTCGATCGCGTCATTGAGCGGATCGAACCCGCGGATCAGGAACGTGGTGATCCCCAGGTCGTAGTAATCCACCAGCGCTTCAGCCACCTGCTCGGCGGTGCCCACCAGGGAGGTGGAGTTACCCTGCGCCCCGAGCAGCCCGGCGATACCGGTCCACAGGCGCTTGTCCAACCGGGTGCCTTGCGCCGCTGCCGCGAGCAGTCGGCGTGAACCTTCATTCGGTGGTTCGCGCCGTACAAAGCCATTTTTTTCCGCCAACGCAGTAGCCTGTTGCAGGATGCTGTCGGCACGCGCCCACGCCAGTTCTTCGGTTTCGGCGAGGATCGGTCGCAGTGACAGACTGAAGCGAATCGTGCGCCCATGCTTGGCCGCCTCGGCGCGCACCTGGGTCACGATTTCGCGCACTTGCTCATAGGTTTCACCCCACAGCGCATACACGTCAGCATGCTTGCCCGCCACCGCAATCGCGGCCGCCGAAGACCCACCGAAGTACAGCGGGATATGCGGCTGTTGCGGCGACTTCACCGTGGAGTGCGCGCCTTCGACCTGGTAGTACGTGCCGTCGAAATCGAACGGTTGCTCGCTGGTCCATTCCTGGCGCACCACGCTCAGGTATTCGTCGGTGCGCGCATAGCGTTCGTCCTTGCCGATATGGCTGCCATCGGCACGCAATTCACGGTCGTCGCCGCCGGTGATGATGTGCACGGCGGTGCGCCCACCGTTGAACACATCCAGCGTGTTGAACTGGCGGGCGGCGAGGGTGGGCTGGGCAAAGCCCGGGCGATGGGCGATCAGGAACTTGAGCTTGCTTGTCACGCTCGCCGCGTGGGAGGCGATCAGCGTGCTGTCCGGGCTGTTGGAATGGAACGCCACCAGGGCGCGGTCGAAGCCGGCTTCCTCGTGGGCGCGGGCCACGGTTTCGACGTAGTCGGGTTGCAGGGTCGGGCCGCTGCGCGGGTGGATTTCGGAAGCGTGGTGGCCGCCGATGTAGCCTATGAATTCGATGCTCATGGTCTGTCCTTGTTCAGTGCGTGGTGGTCACCTCCACCGGGCAAGGGGTCGGTTATTCGCCTTCAAAGTAGGGGCAGCGGCAGGGCCTGTAAAATGCCGATTGGTTCTAACCTAATTATTAAAATCCAGAATGATGATTTTTACTGTGTATCAGTAATATGCATTTTGTGGCTGCATAAAAAATGCCCTTTGGATTCCCGCGGTTGAATTGGTGTTGAGAGTGGTTATCATCACGCCTCGTTCATCAGCCATTGGGAATGCCTTCATGACCACCGCCGATCCGTATGCGTTATCTGCCGAATTCTACGATGTGCTGTGCGAGCAGCAGTGGTTGCAACGCGGCGGGCCTATCGCCCGGGCGCTGCAGGAAGTGGACCCCAACGGGGTGATTCTGGATGTCGGCGCTGGCACCGGGCCATGTGTGCAGGTGATCGCCGAGGCCTTGCCCAACGCGCGCATTCTTGCGGTGGAACCTTCGGCCGCCATGCGCGCGGCGCTGGTGGGGCGAATCATGCGCAGCAGCGATTTGCGCCAGCGCGTCACCGTGTTGGCCGGCACCCTCGAGCAGGTCACCTTGCCGCCACGCCTGGCCGCAGCGGTCATCTGCGGCACCATTGGTTACCTCGATACAGCGCAGCGCCAGCACCTCTGGCAGCAACTGGCCGAACGCCTGGATGAGCGCGGCCTCGTCATCGTCGACGTGATGATGCTCAAGGCCCCGCAAACGGTGCCGCTGATGCAGGTGGCAAACGCGGCCATCGGCGAACACACCTACCACGTCGCCCTGCAGGGTGAGCCCGCCGGCGGCGACCTGATGCACTGGACCCTCGACTACCAGGTGCGTGCAGGCGAGCAGGTGTTGCGCCAGTTCCAGGCCGACCATCACTGGCACACCTTCGGCCTCGAACAGGTCGCCGAAGAGGCCGGCGCCGCAGGGTTTGTCCTTGAGCCCCTGGGCGATGCGCTGATCCCCGCCGCAGTCTTGCGCAAGCGCAGTTAATCCCGATTCGGGGGGCCGTTGCGGGTTACGGGCGGCGCCCTTTTGACGGATCCCGTTAGATGGGCTTTTTCAGCGTTTGGGGCAGGGTGAACACATGCAATCGGTTGTCGAGATTTCCCCCGCCAGCCCGCGTGCAGCGGTGACGCGGGATTGGCGAATTGTGCTGGTGGTGGCCGGTCTGTACCTGGCTCAGGGCTTGCCGGTGGGGCTGGCGTTCCAGGCGTACCCCACGCTGTTGCGCAACATGGGCGCCTCCCTCGACCTGGTGGCGCTGACCCCGTTGGCGAGCCTGCCGTGGGTGGCCAAGCTGTTCTGGGCCGCTGCCGTCGAAAACCGCTGGAGCCCGCGCCTGGGGCGGCGTCGCAGCTGGATCCTGCCGTTGCAGGCAGGCTCGGTGCTGACCCTGGCAGCCATGGCATTGGTGCCCTTCGACGTACCAAACATGGGCCTGCTGCTTGGCCTGATTGCCTTGCTCTCGCTGTTCAGTGCCACCCAGGACATCGCCGTCGATGGCCTGGCCGCCGAGCGTTTGCCGAGCGCCAGCCTGGGGCGGGTCAACACCTTCCAGGTGGCGGGTTTCATGGTCGGCATGCTGCTCGGCGGGCCGGGCACGATGCTGCTGTTCGATCACTTCAGCGCGCCGTTGGTCTTTACCTTGTTGGCGGCTGTGGTGCTGCTGTGCAGCCTGCCGGTGCTGTTCTGGCAGGAGCCCGCTGCAGTGCCGGCGGCAGACAAAGCCAGCCTGCGTCGCTTCTTCAAGCGTCGGTTTTCCGGGCGCCTGACGGCCTTGGTGATGCTGGTGACCCTCGGCGGCTCGACGTTCTTCGGCCTGGCCAAATTGATCCTGCTCGATGATGGCTGGTCGGTGAGCGATGTGGGCGTATTGGCCGGTGTCGGGCAGTTGCTCACCATCATCGTCGGCTGTGGTGTGGCCGGGTTGTTGCTGCGTCATTACTCGCGCTGGAGCACCTTGCTGACGGGCTTGGCGATGGTCGGTTCGGCCGGTGTGCTGTGGCTCGGTTTGGTGCTGCAACCGGGCCTGTCGGGCATGGGGTATGTGAGCGTGGCGACAGTACTGGGCGGGCTGGGCATTGGTGTCACCAGTGTGGCGTCCTACACCCTGGCGATGCGCTTTGCACAGTTGGGCGAACAGCCGGGCACGGACTGTTCGGTGTTCCAGGGCTTGCAGACCCTCGGCGATATCCTGGTGTCGTCGGTGGCCATCGGCGTGGCGGCCAGCTGGGGCTACGCCAGTGGTCTGGGCGTCGGCTTGCTGGCCCTGGGTGCTGCGCTCGGCATGCTCTGGCATGTACGGCGCAGCACCCGTGGGCTGGGGCTCGACGACGCCTAAGGCATTTCAAGGGCCTGGGAGTGACTCACCCCCAGGCACCGGCTGACACAGCGCAACACCGCCTCACGCTGCGGCACCAGGTAAAAATGCCCGCCTTCAAAACGGTGCACCTGCAGGCCTTCACGGGTTTCCTGCGCCCAGGCCTCGGCATCCCCAGGGTTCAGTTCCCGATCATCACGCCCCACCAGCACCTCGATGGGCACGTTCAAGCGCGCACGCTCGGGGGCGGGCCGGTACGTCTCGATCAACTGGTAGTCATTGCGCAAGATCGGCAAGGCCATGGCCTGCAGTTCCGGTGAGGTTTGCAAGGCCTTGGGGCTGCCACCCAGCGCGGCAATATCTGCCAGCAACCGCGCATCGTCTGCCAGGTGCAGGCTGCCGCCGTGATGACGTTCGGGGCCTTCGCGGCCTGACACCATCAAGCAGGTCGGCAGCCTCAGCGCCTGGCGTTGCAAGGCCAGGCACAACTCATGGGCCACCGCCGCGCCCATGCTGTGGCCGAACAGCGCATAAGGGCGGTCGAGCCATGCGGGCACGGCCGCCATCAGGGCATTCACCAGCGCTTGCATGTGCGGGATCAAGGGTTCATTGATGCGCTCTTCGCGCCCGGGCAATTGCACGGCGATCACTTCAATACTCGGCGGCAGCAGGCGCGCCCAATCGGCAAAAAAACGTGCGCCGCCGCCGGCATGGGCCAGGCAGAACAGGCGCTGGCGGGCCAGGGGGCGCGGTTCGAAACGGCGCACCCAGCGTTGCTGATGCTGTTGCAAATGCAGGATTTCATTGAGCACGGGGCAGGTTCCTCGTTGGGGCAACCCAGGCCTGCATGTCCAGGGGCACCGGGGGCTCGGGGTGGATGGCTTGGGCGGGGCCCAGCACGGTGCCCAGTTGCTGCCAGGCCTTGCAGCAACTGAGGTGGAACTGCGCCAGGGCCGAGTCGTTGGGCTCGCCAATCGCCGCGTGTACCCGCAGCAACGCCTGGGCGATGCTGTCGGGCCACAGGTCGCTGAACACCTCGCGCAAGGTCGGTGGCTGCGGATGACCGATCAGGCTGCTCACCGCCAGGTCCAGGGCGGGGGCGTCGCCGTCCATTTCCAGCACGCCCTGGGCATTGCGATGCACGTGGGCGCGGGGGCTCCACAGCACGCTGGCGTGGGTGTCGGTCAGGCTCAACGTGCCGCCATGGGTGCCCAGCACAATGCGGTGCAGCAACTGGGTGTGGTTGTCCGGGTCGCCCGGGTGCATCTGGTTCTGCACCCGCAGATGCAGGGGGATTCCAGCCAGTTCGCCGCTGATGCTCATGAACGGCCCCACGGCCTCGGCGTGCAGGTTGAAGGCCCAGGGGCGCAGGCCACCGAGGGCCTGGCCGAGCATCTCCACCAGCGGGAACAGCACGTGCACACTGCAGGCGGCGTCGATGTATTCGGCTTCACGCAGGCTCAGCACATGGCGCGCCGCGTCGATAAAACACTGCACGGGCGCCAGGTCGCTGTAGAACGGATTGAGCCGGTACAGCACGCCGTGCTGACGGGCCAGGCGCAGGCAGTCGACCACTTCGTCGTGATGCACCGGGTGCTCCTGGACCACGTTGATGCCTCGGGCCAGCAATGCCTTGGCCAGCTCGGTGCCATGGCCGCCGACCACCGCCGAACGCACGGCCACGCAGGCCAGGTCCACCTCGGGCAGTTCCTCGACACTGCGGTACAACGGCACCTTCCAGCGCCGGGCACAGGCCTCGGACGCTACGCTGCCGCGCCCCAGGATGCCCACCACGTGGTAGTGCGCCGGCAATCGCGCAAGCCCTTGCAGGTAGACGTTGCCGAAGGTGGTGCCGCACACAATCACCTTTAATACCGTGCTCATAACACGCCTTCCTCTTCGGCCGTGGTCGTCTGCGCCGCCAGGTTGACGATGCTCAGGGCCTGGCACGCAGCGTCGGCTTGCACGGCCGTGATCACGTCGTCGGGCATCAGGCAGTCACCGGCCCAGTGCGCGCCACGCCAGGACGGATCGCGCAGCAGTTGCAACGTCGCACACACCGCGACACTGGCGCTCAGCCCGTAGCTGTCCTGGCTGCTGAGCACCGCGCGTTGGCGCACGGCTTGCCCGCCACGCCAGCCGCTGAGTTCCACGCTCAGCCGGTAGTACGGGCGACGGCCGAGCAATTGCAGTTCAGCGGCGTGCACCAGTTGGGCTACCGCAGCGGGCAGGGCGCTCGGGTCCTGGCTCAGGCGTTGGCATGACGCAGCGATCAGCGCAGGGATCTGCGCCTGGTCGAACACGTTATGAAAGCTCGCCCGGGGCACGCCAAGGGTGCGGGCCAGGCGTTGCAGTTCATCGGTGAAGTAGGCACTGCAAAACACCGCCTCGGGAAAGCCCGCCAGGCGCTGCGCCTGCTGCTCGAATGGCGATGTTTGCATACGGCCTTCCACCCATTGGGCATTCGGCGTACCAAAGCCGCCCAAGGCGCTGAGTAACACATCGGCACCGCCGGCCTGGCTGCAATACTCGCGGCCACCGGCGTGAATGTGCAGGCTGCTGACCCGGTCGAAGCCCCGATTCGCCATCCAGCGCGGCAGCAACGCAGTAAGGCCCGGAAACACCCCGGCGCCGATGATCGACGGCTGACGGGCACCCTGCAACGCCGTCAGCAACGCCGCATTACCAAAGGCATCCACATACGCCGCACCCGCCGCCTGGGCGGCTTGGGCCACGCGGTCACCCACTTGCCACGACGGTCCCGCGCAGTTGAGGACCACCTGGCAGCCGCTGCAAAACGCTGCCAGTGCCTGCGGGTCGAATACATCCAACACCCATCCCTCGACATCGTCAGGCCAGCGTTGAGCCCGGCGCTGGCCTGCACGCACGTGCACGTCCGCCTGCCGCCGCAACTGAGCCAGCGCCGCACTGCCCACGGCCCCTCCGGCGCCGACCAGTCCAACCAAACGCCGGTTCATGCGGGCACCTGCGCGCCCAGCAGCACGGGCAACAGTTGGCTGACATGGGGCGCCTGCATGCACGACACATGGTCGCCGCTGATGGTCTGCAAGCTGATGTCCCCCAACGCCAGGTCATTCCAGAAGCCGCGCATATCGCCTTGCAGGCCCGGCAGGAAATGCAGGGTTTCATCGTCGAGCAGGATGCGCAGGTCACCGGTAAACGGCGCCGGCTGGTAACGCGCCACGGCATTGAGACTGTGGCGGAACACGCGGAACAGCGCCTGCACTTGTTCGGCTGGCACCGGCTCGGCTTGGGTCGGTACCTGAGCGGCGAGGGCTTGCAGACGCCTATCGCTGGGTTGCTCGGCGAGCTGGCGGTAGCTGGCCGCGATGGGCGCCCATTCACCATCCAGCTGTTGCAGGCAATCGGCCGGGAGTTGTCGGCCGTGGCGCTCGATCAAGTGCGCCAGGGCACTGTGTAAACCGGCGTCGTCGACCGCATGCCCGGCCGCCTGGATATCGGCGCCGAGCAAGCGGCCGAAGGCGCGCTCCAGCAACAGTTCATCGGCGATTTCATAGCGGAAGCGGTCGCTGCTGATGATGCTCACCGTACCCACCTGTGCACCGGCTTCCAGCAAGCAGCGGGCGACCTCAGTGGCCAGCAGGCCGCCCATGCAATAGCCCACCAACTCGAAGCGCAAATTGCCGTGGGCCAGCAGTTCACTGGCATACCGTGCGCCCAACTGCTCGATCAATTGTTCGGCGTCCACCTTCAGGTAAGCCGCCTCATCCAGCAGGCTCAGGCCCAGGATCGCACCTTGGCGTTGCGGCGCCGTGCGCAGGGCGGCGAGCAGGCTGCGGTAAGGGGCGAGGGTGCCGCTGCCATCGTGCAGCAACACATGCACGGTGCTGCACGCCGGGTCGCGGGCCGGCGCCAGTACGCTCAAACACGACGCGTCAGTGGCTTGGCCGGTGGACGCTTGCGCTGGCGCATCCTGCAAGCGTGCGGCGATGGCCTTGACCGTGGGTTCACGCAGCACTTCGCGCAGCAGGCGGTCCCACTCCCAGCCTGAGGTTTCCGGCAGTTGCTCGCGCATCCTGGCGACGATCTGCGCCACCAGCAGCGAGTCGCCACCGGCTGCGAAAAAGTCCTGGTCCCGGGCCAGCTCGGTGCAACCCAAGGCCTGGCTCCACAGCTTGGCGATGCGCTGTTCCAAATCGGTTTGCGGCGCCTCACCGCTGTCCATCACGCTGCTGCCTTGAGCCTGCAGGCGCTGGGCCAGGCGTGCGCGATCGACCTTGCCATTGGCCGACAGCGGCAGGCTTTCGAGCACTTGCAGCTGGCTTGGCACCATGTAGCCGGGCAGGCGCTGGTGCAGGTAGTCCTGCAGTTGTTCGCCACCCAGCGCTACGCGCCGCGCCGGGAAGCGCGTGACAAATGTGGTCTGGCCTGCGCAATCGAGCACGTCCTGGGCCTGGGGCCACGCGGCCACCAGCTCGGCGCCGGCGTCGCTGAACAACGCCTGCCATTGGGCGCGACTGATAAAGGTCTGGTCACTGCCGGCGCGCAAGTCGGTGAAGCCGTCCAGGCCTTCCTTGAACTCCATGGAAGTCAGTAACGAAAGGATCTCGCGGGTGGCCTCCATCACCAGCAAGTGCCCACCGGGCGCCGCCAATTCGCGCAGGTTATTCAACACCGTGGGCGCATGGCGGGCGTTGTGCAGCACGTTGGCGCAGACGATCAGGTCCCAGCTTCCCGCGTTCAGCCCCTGGGTCAGGGCATCGCTGTTGATGTCGAACAGGCCGAAGCGCACCCACGGTCGGTCGGCAAAATGCTCCCGTGCTTCGTTGATAAAAAACGTCGAGACGTCGGTGAACAGGTAATCCACGGCAAACCCATCGAGGGCCGGGATCAAATCGCGGCTGGTGCCACCCACCCCGGCGCCGATTTCCAGCACTCTCAACGGTAGGCCGAGGGTGGCGCGTTCACGGGCAATGTGCTGAGCGCTGGCGCAGATCACCTGGTTCATGCAACGCATCAACAGGTTTTCGTTATAGGCCGCCAGTGCGGTGTCCATGCTGCCCTGGGGGAACAGCAGCGCCAGCGGGTCGACCTCGCCACTGAGCAACTGCGGCAGGCGCTCGCTGGACTCGTGCAGGTAACGCAGCAGTTCAGCACCATAGTTCAGGCGTTGCTCCAAGGCATTCATGGCCTGCCAGCACACGGCGCGCTGTTCGGCCCCCGGTGCCTCGCCCAAGCGGTACTGATCGGCGTCGTGCAACAGCCAGCCTTCGTTGACCAAAGCCTTGAGCCAGCGGCGCATCAGGCGTTGATGGGCCGGCGCGACACGGCATTGCTGCTGCACCTGGGCCAGGCTGTGGTGGGCCTTGGCATCGGTGAACAGCCCGGCGTCGCGCAGGGTCTTGAGGATGTCGAGCAGGGCGATACGGTTGGCCATCGCCACCCATTCGGCGAACAGGCTGCGGTCCAGCTGTTCGGTGGCCTGGGCGCCACATGCCAGGGCACAGTCGGCCAGGGGCGCGGCGCTGCTGTCGGTGTTCAGGTGGCGCGCCTCGACGAACGCGGCCAGGCGGCGCTCCATCGGGTTGTCACCGCTGAGCAGCACCACGCCGTGGGCCACGTCCGGGTGTTCGTTGAGCAGGCTTTCGATCTCGCTGAGTTCGATGCGGTGGCCGCGCAACTTGACCTGGGTGTCTTCGCGGCCGAGGAACTCGATTTGCCCGTCGGCACGGTAGCGGCCGAAGTCGCCGGTCCGGTACAGCCGTGCGCCACTGTGGGGGTGGCGGATAAAACGCTGGTCGGTGCGCTCGGGGTCGTTGAGGTAACCGTCCGCCAGGCCCACGCCGCCGATGTACAACTCGCCGACCACGCCGTCCGGGCGGTCCTGGAACTGTTCATCCAGCACATGGAACTGCTGGTTGGCCAAGGGGGTTCCGTAGGGAATGCTGCGGGCGTTGGCGGGGACGCTGTCGATCTCATGGCCAATCGACCAGATCGCCGCCTCGGTGGCACCGCCGAGGCTGATCAAACGCAACCCCGGGCAATGGGCCTTGATCGCACCCGGCAGGCTGACGGCGATCCAGTCGCCGGACAACAGCGCCACGCGCAGGCATTTGGGGGCGGCATAGGGTTCGGCTTCCAGGTAGCTGCAAAGCATCTGCATCTGCGCCGGCACCGAGTTCCACAGGCTGACCTGATGCAGGTTGATCAAGCCGGCCCAGTGCGCCGGGTCGCTGCGTTGAGCCGGGTCGGGCAGCACCAGCGTGGCGCCCGCGAGGAAGCTGCCGAACAGGTCGTACACCGACAGATCGAAGCCGAGATTGGCCAGGCCGAGCACACGGTCCTGTGCGCTCAACGCCACCCGTTGGTTGATGTCGAGCAGGGTGTTGAAGGTGGCGCGGTGGCTCATCATCACGCCCTTGGGGCGCCCGGTGGTGCCCGAGGTGTAGATCACATAGGCGAGGCTGGCCGGGTCGGTTTTCACCTGGGGCAACTGCTCGCAGGGCAATGGCGCCAGGCGTTCGACGGCGATTAACGTGGCATGCTCTGGCCAGATACGGTGTTCCGCCTGGGCGGTGTCGGTGAGCACGTAGCGGATGCCCGCGTCTTCAAGAATCGCGTCACGGCGTGCCTCTGGCTGGCCGCTGTCGATGGGCACATACACTGCGCCGCGCAGCAGCGTGCCGAGTACAGCGGCCACTTGGTCCACCCCTTTGTCGAGCACGATGGCGACCTTGGCACCCGCCTGGCAGCCTTCACGATGCAAGGCTTGCGCCACGGCGTTGGCTCGTTCGGCCAGGGCGCGGTAGCTGAACGTACCTTCATGGGTGATCAGTGCCGGGGCCTGCGGCGTGCGTTGCAGGCTGTCGACAAACCCGTCGTGCAGGCAGCCGTGTGGCCAGTAGACCTCGGTAGCATTACTGTGCAAACGGCGTTCGGCCATGGCAGCAGGCAACTGCGAGGGGCTTACGGCCTGCCAGCTGGCAGGGTGTTCGGCAAGCTCGCGCAGAAACTGTTCAAAGCTGGCAAACGCGGCCTCCACCAGGCCTTCGGGGAACACGCCGCTGCGCACGTCCCAGTTCACTTGCAAGCCTTGCGGGCCTTCGCTGACCTGGCAGTCCAGCCACACCTGGGGTGTCTGGGTGATGCCATAGCCCAGGGTTGAACCACGCATGAATGGGCGCGCTTCGCCCACGCCCAGGGTGCTGGTGAACACCACCGGCATCAGGCTGCGCCCGTGAACCCGGGCGCGTTCACGCAGCACCTCGATGCCGGAGAAGGCGCCATGCTCCAGGTCTTGCCACAGCTGTTCCTGCAAAGCACTGGCGCGTTGGTGGAAATCACTGTCGGAGGGCGGCTGTACCGCCAGCACGTTCACCGCCGTGAAGTCGCCCAGCACCTTGTCGATGTCGGGGTGCAGCGGCGGGCGCTTGAGCACGGTGACACTCAGGCTGAACGCCGGTCGGCGTGACCAGCGCCCCAGTGTCTCGGCGAAGGCGGCGAGCACGGCGGCCGAGGGCGTGAGGCGTTGTTGCGCGGCGTGGGCGCAGAAGCGTTGCCACTGCTCAGGGGAGAGGCCGGTGGCATGGCGTTCGAAACGCGGCGTCTGGCCCTGTACCGGTTCCAGAGTGGGCAATTCGGGGGCCGGCGGCAATTGCTCCAGGCGTGCCAGCCAGTAGTCGCGGTCACGGCTGTGACGGGCTTGCGCGGCGGGGGTGTCGAGGGCGGCGCGCTCGGCCAGCAGGGCATCGCGAAAGGTCAGTTCCAGTGCCGGCAGTGGCTGCTCGGGAGCGTGATAGAGCTGGTCCAGCTCCCCCAGCAGGCACTGGATGCTGACAAAGTCGGCCACCAGCAAATCAATCGACAAGTGCAGGCGACTGCCGTTGTTGCGCTGGCTCAGGCGCAGTTCGTACAGCGGCCAGGCGTCGGCGGCGTACACGCGGTGGGCCAAGTCTTCGCGGGTGGCCAGCAGCGCCTGTTGCTCGGCATCGGCAGGCAGTGCACGCAGGTCCTGGCTGTGCAGCGATGGCAGTTCCACCGCGGGCAGTACCTGCTGGTGGCCAGCTTGGGCAATCACCGCACGCAGCATCGGATGACGCAGAATCAGTTGGTGCCAGGCGCGCTCCAGGCGCTTGGGGTCGAGGGCCGGGCCATCGAGTTCCACATAGCCGTGGCAACCGACACCGCCGTAGTCGTAGGCATCGCTGCGGCCCACCAGGTAGGCGGCTTGCACATCGGTGAGGGCAAAGGGTTGGAACTGGTTGGCCGGGTCGGCAACCACCTCTGTCTGCTGCGGGCTGAACCACTGCAACAGCAGCTCCTTGTGCTCGCGCAGGCGTTGTTTGAGGGTGTCGTCCAAGGCGCCGGCTGGTGCGCGAAACCGCAGTTGGCCGTCTTCGGCCCACAGGCGGATACCCAGGGCTTCGCATTCAGCGAGAAAATGCGACAGGTTCAATGGGGAATTCATAAGGTGCCTTCCTCGAAATGCTCGGCGTGTTGTTCGGTAGGGCTGCCCAGGTAGTCGCACAGGGCGGCAATGCTCGGATGAGCGAAGAGTTCGCGCAGGCTCAGCGGGGCCTGGCACACGCGGCGGCGCTTGAGGGTTTCCACCAGGCGCGTGGCGCTCAGGCTGTCGCCCCCCAGCAGGAAAAAATCACTGTGGCGCCCGGGGATCGGGCGTTGCAGCACCTCGCTCCAGACTTCGGCCATTTCCCGTTCCTGCGCACCTTGCGGGGCATCGCTGTGCTCAATGGCGATGTCCGCCAGGCAGTGGCGCAGTGCATTGCGGTCGGCCTTGCCGTTGGCGCTCAAGGGCAGCTCGTTGAGCAGGTGCAGGCTGGCGGGCAGCATGTAGTCCGGCAGGCGCTGGCGCAGCTGTTGGCGCAGCACTTCCAGCGACACTTCGCCGTCGACCACCACGGCGGCGGCCAGGCTTGGCGGGTTGCCCAGGGTTACCGTGAGCGCCTGGCGCACCTGCGGGCAGGCGAGCAGAGCGTTGTCGATTTCCCCCAGTTCAATGCGATGGCCGCGCACTTTCACCTGCTGGTCACGGCGGCCGAGAAACTCCAGGCTGCCGTCCGGCCAGTAGCGGCCCATGTCGCCGGTGCGGTACCAGCGCTGGCCGTCATGCTCGACAAAGCGCTCGGCCGTCAGCTCGGGTGCACCGCGATACCCCATGGCCACGCCGCGCCCACCAATCCATAGCTCGCCGGTGAGCCAGTCCGGGCAATCGCGCCCTTGGCTGTCCACCACGCGATAGCACTGGTTGCCCAGCGGGCGGCCGTACGGGATCGATTGCCAGTGGCGGGGCAGCGGCAGGCAAACGGGCTGGTAGTTGGACCAGATCGCCGCTTCGGTGGCACCGCCCATGGCGATCAACTGGCAGCGACCATGGCTGGCCGCGTGCAGGCGCGCCGGTAGGTCAAGGCCGATCCAGTCACCGGACAACCAGGCCTGGCGCAGCGGCAAGGTGTCGGCGACGGTCAGCAACATGTCCAGCAGCATCGGCACCGAGTTCCACAGGGTGACCTGGTGTTGCTGGATCAGGCGCTGCCAGGCCGAGGCATCGCGGCGCTGCTCTTCATCCAGCAGCACCACGCTGCCGCCCACCGCCAGCACGCCGAAGAGGTCGTACACCGACAGGTCGAAATCCAGCGCGGACACGGCCAGCAAGCGGTCTTCGGCACCGATGACGAAGCGCTGATTGAGGTCGTCCAGGGTATTGCAGGCGGCGCGATGGCTGATCTGCACACCCTTGGGTTCACCGGTGGAACCGGAGGTGAAGATCACGTAGGCCGGGCTGTCGACACTGACGGCGACGGGCGTGGGCAATGCTTCGCTGTGCAGGGCCAGGGCCAGTCGTTCGGCATCCAGGGTCAGGCGAATCGCTGCGCGCTGTTCGATGCGTTGGCGGCGTTCCAGCGGTTGGCGTATGCCCATCGGCACGTAGCAGGCGCCGGCGGCCAATACGCCGAACAGGGCGATCACCGCGTCAGCACCCCGGGGCAGGTGTACGCCAATGGCGTCTGCGGGTTGCACGCCCTGGGCCTGCAGCCAGGCGGCCACTCGCAAGGCGCCTTCACGCAATTGCCCGTAGCTGACGCGGCGCTCGCCGTCGACCAACGCCAAGCGTCGGGAGGCGATGGCGAAGGGCGCGTCGAGCAGGGTCCGGGGGGCAATCTCGACGGCAGTGGCGTTGGCCTGGGCGCGTATTTGCGCTTGGTTGCCTGGCAGTGGCAAGGCCAGTGGCGCCTGCCAGTCGGCGTCGATCAGCCCGAGCAAAGCCTGGGTGTAGCTGGCAAAGGCGGCGTCCAGCAGACCTTCGGGAAACAGCGCATCTACCGCGTCCCAACACAGCACCAGCGCGCCGCGATGTTCATAAAGCTGGTGGTCGAGCCACACCTGCGGGGTTTCCGACAGGCCGCCAGCGACGATGTCCGGGAAGCCTTCGGGCAGGTCTTGCAGCAGGTCATCGGCCAGCCCCAGCGTGCTGGTGAACACCACCGGCAACGCGGCGGCCTGTGGCCCGACACGACGGGCGCGTTCGCGCTGCACCCAGATGGATGAGCACGCTGCGTGTTGCAGCACATCGGCGACCTGGGCCTGCACCGCCTGGGCTTCGCTGAGGAAGCTGGCGTGGGCGCGCGGGTAGACACTCACCGGCGCCAAGGAGGTGAAATCCCCCAGCACCTGGCCAATCTGCGGGTGCAGGTCCTGGCGGTCGAACAGCGTCAGGTTGAGGGTGTGCGGCTGGCCATCGCTCCAGCGCGCCAGGGTCTGGGCATACACGCTCAGCAACAGCACCGAGGCGGTGATGCCAGACTCCCGTGCGCGTTGGCGCAAGGCTTGCCACTGCGGCGCGGCCAGGCGGAATTCACGGCGGCTGAAGTGCACCTCGCCCAACTGCTGCGGCGCGGTGTGCAACGGCAGCGCGGGTGGGCCGGGCAGGTCGTCCAGGCGTGCCTGCCAATAGGCCTGGGCGAGTGCAAGGCCCGCCGGGTCGGGTTGGACCTGCAGCACGTAATCGCGAAACGACAGGTCCAGCGCAGGCAATTGCGTGTGCGGCTGGGTGTAGAGCAGCGCCAGTTCCGCCAGCAGGCGCTTGATGCTCAGGCCGTCGAGGGTCAGGTAGTCGAAGAACAGCCCGACACGCCAGCCGTGCTCGCCGTAGTTCACCGCGTGGACCTCGAACATCGGCCACTGATGGCGTTGGCGCGGGCGCGAGGCCCAACAGTCGGCCAGGCGCTGGCGGGCGGCGTGTGCGTCAGGCGCCTGGTGCCGATGCACCTGCATCGGCGGTACCTCGGCCAGGATCACTTGCTGATCATCGCCCACCAACTGCGCACGCAGCATTTCATGGCGCTGAATGAGGCGGTCCCAGGCCTGTTCAAAGCGTGGAATATCCAGCGCTTCGCCGTCCAGTTCGATCAGGTAGGTGGTGCCGCACGACAGCGGCAGGCCCTGGCTTTGCCCGCGCCAATAAGCTTGCTGCACTTCGGTGAGTGGGAAGGGTTGATGGCGTTGGCCGGGGTCGGCCACCAGGCGTTGCTCGGCCTGTACACCGGGGGTTTGCAACTGCGCCACGAACTCCGCCAGGCGCGGCGTGGCAAACAGCTGTCGCAGGCTCTGCGCATTGGCCAGGCCGGCACGGCGCAGGCGTGCGCTGCATTGGGTGGCGAGCAGGCTGTCGCCGCCCAAACGGAAGAAATCACTCTGGCGATACACCTGGACACCGGGCAGCAACTCGGCCCAGATCGCGGCAACCTGTTGCTCGCGCTCACCGCATGGCGCTTCGTTGACGGTGGCGTGTTGCGGGTGAACCTGCTCGGCACGTGCCACCAGTGCATGGCGGTCGAGTTTGCCGTTGGCACTCAGGGGCAGCGCGTCCAGTAGCAGCCATTGGCTGGGCAACATGTAGTCGGGCAATTGCGTGCTGAGGGCCTGGCGCAGTTCCTCGGTGCACAGCGCCCCTTCGGTCGGGACCACCGCCGCCAGCAGGTGCAACGGCGTACCCACCGCCAGGGCCACGGCTTGGCGGATGCGCGGTTGCACGAGCAGGGCATTTTCGATTTCACCCAGCTCAATACGGTGACCGCGCACTTTCACCTGGTGGTCGCGGCGGCCGAGGAACTCCAGGCGGCCATCGGGCCAATAGCGCCCTAGATCACCGGTGCGATACCAGCGTGCGCCCTGGTGTTCAACGAAGCGCTCGGCGCTCAGGTCCGACGCACCTCGGTAACCGTCGGCAACACCCGCGCCGCCGATCCAAAGCTCGCCTGCCAGCCAATCCGGGCAGTCGCGGCCCAGGCTGTCGACCACGCGATATTGCTGGTTGCCCAACGGCGTGCCGTAAGGGATCGAGCGCCAGTGCGCCGGCAAGGGCAGGTCGACCGGCTGGTAGTTGGACCAGATCGCCGCTTCGGTGGCGCCGCCCATGGCGATCAAACGGCAACCGCCGTTGCTCGCTGTGTGCAGGCGTGCAGGCAGGTCGAGGCCGATCCAGTCGCCGGACAGCCACGCCATGCGCAGCGGCAGCGTGTCGGCCACGGTCAGCAGCATGTCCAGCAGCAACGGCACCGAGTTCCACAGGGTGACCTGGTGTTGCTGGATCAGGCGGTTCCACACCGAGGCGTCGCGGCGTTGCGCTTCGTCCAGCAGCACCACGCTGCCGCCCACGGCCAGCACGCCAAACAGGTCGTACACCGAGAGGTCGAAATCCAGCGCTGACACGGCGAGCAAGCGGTCGTTCTCATTGATGCAGAAGCGTTGGTTCAGGTCATCCAGGGTATTGCAGGCAGCGCGATGGCTGATCTGCACGCCCTTGGGTTCGCCGGTGGAGCCGGAGGTGAAGATGACGTAGGCCGGGCTGTCGGGGCTCACCGCCACAGGTGCCGGCAGCGGCGCGAAGGCCAGGGCGTGATCCAGCCAGGCAGGGTCGATCAGCGTGTCGATGGCGGCACGTTGGCAGATGCGTTCACGACGGACCCGGGGCTGGCTCGGGCTGATGGGTACGTAACATGCGCCCGCCGCGAGTACGCCATACAACGCCAGCACCGCGCGATGGCCACGGGGCAGGCATACGCCAACTGCCTCACCCGGTTGTACACCCTGTTCCAGCAGCGCCGCGGCAATTCGCAGGGCGCCCTGTTGCAGCTGTGCGTAGCTGATGCGCTGCTCGCCATCGATCAGGGCCAGGCGCTCACCGCTGATGGCAAACGGCGCTTGATGCAGCGTGCGTGGAGCAATCGCGGTGGCGGTGGCGTTGACCTGTTGGCGCACCTGGTGCTGGTGCACCGGCAGATGAGGCAGGGCGGGCGCATCCCAAGCAGTGTCGTGTTGCAGATTATGGAGCAGGTCCAGGTAGGCGCCGAACATGGCGTCCAGCAGGCCCTCGGGAAACAGCGCGTCCTGGGCATCCCACGCCAGTAGCAGGGCGCCGTCCTCTTCGTAGACCTGGTGGTCGAGCCACACCTGCGGCGTCTGGGAAATCATCTGGGTGAGGGCGCCGAGGGTTTGCGCGTCCCCTTGGCCCAACAGCGGCGTGCCGAGGTTGCAGGCGAACACCACCGGCGAAAAACTGCGCTGGCCCGCGCCACGCTGGGCGAGGTCGCGTTGCACCTGCACGCCGGAATAGTCGGCGTGGGCCATGTCGCGGTGGAACTGCGCCTGCACCTGCGTCAACTGCTGGGCGAGGCTGCCGGGCTGGCGCAGGTCGACTTCGAGCAACAGCAGGTTGGTGAAGTCCGCGACGACTTGATCCAGCCCCGGCGCGTCGCCCTGGCGATCGAACAGCGGCAGGTTGAGCAGGAAGTGCGGCACCTCGCTCCAGCGCCCCAACACCTGGGCGAAGGCCCCGGCGAGCAGCATGGCCGGGGTGAGTTGGCGCTTGGCGGCGGCCTCCCGCAGGCGTTGCCACACCGCTGGCGTGAGGCGTTGCTGGCGACGGGTAAAGCGCACCTGCTCGATGGCCTGGGGTTCGCAGGCCAAAGGCAGGGCGGGGCCGGCGGGCAGGTGGTCCAGTCGCGCCTGCCAGTACTGCGCGGCGCTGGCTTTAGGAGCCGGGCGTTGGGCCAGGTAGTGCGCGAAATGCCAATCGCGCCCGGCCTCGGGCAGGCGTTCGCCACGGTACAGCGCGGCCAGGTCGCGCAGGATCAGGTGCAGGCTGTGCACGTCCGCCACCAGCAGGTCGAGATCGAAGTGCAAGCGCGTACGGCCCTCGGGCAGCAGGCTCAATTGCAGCCCGGCGACTTCGCCGTGTTCGACCGCCAGTTGCCGATGAGACAGGCTGTCACGCGTCGCCTGCAAGGCCTGTTCACGAGCTGCCGGTGCCAGGCCGCGCAGGTCATGAACCTGCAGCGCGGACATGCCATCGTCGAGGATCTGCTGGCGACCTTCGTCATCAAACCGCGCGCGCAACATGCCGTGCCATTGCTGCAACCCTTGCCAGGCAAGGGCCAGTTGCTGTGGGTCGAGGGCGTTGCCGTCCAGCTCCAGGTAAGCGTGACAACCGACGCCGCCCAGCACCTGTTCGGCGCCTCGGCCAATCCAGTAGGCGTGTTGCACGTCGGTGAGGGCGAAGGGCGCCGCTGGGTCGATGACGACAGCCGCGTTGGCCGCTTTACGCGGGGTGGCCGTGAGCCGTGGCAGCCAGTGGGCGAGGGTCGGTTGTTCGATCAGGTCGGCGAAGGTCACCGGGGCGCCGGCCTGGCGCCATTGGTTGACCAGGCGCATCAGGTGCAGGGAGTCCAGGCCCAGCTCGATCAGGTTGGCTTGATCGTCCAGCGCCGGGCCACCGTGCAGCAGCGCGCCGATCTGTTCGCGCAGGTGTTCGACCGTCAGCGCGCTCATGGCTGCACCTCGGCGGCGCGCTGGGTTTCAACGGCCAGCACGCGTACATGGGGGGCGATGCTGGCGAGTTTTTCGCGGGTCTCTTCCAGTTCCCGTTCGGGCAGCGACAACGAGACAATCCCCGCGCCGGCCTGCACCCACGCTTGGCCCTGATCTTCGAACACACTGCGCAACACCAGGGCGGCGTCGAGGCTGCCGTCGCTGTCGGCGATCAGCACGCAACCGCTGTAGAGGTCGCGGCTGCGGCCCTCGTGCTCGGCAATCGCGGCAATGGCTTCACGCTTGGGAATGCCCGATGCGGTCACGGCGGGGAACAGCGCGGCGAAAGCGTGCCAGGCATTGCAGTCGGGCTTGAGCCGACCTTTGAGGCGCGAACTCAGGTGCTGCACGCTGCCTCGCCGCGAGATGCCCATGAACTCGCTGACCCCCAGGCCCTGTGGCTCGCAGATCGGTTGCAGCTCTTCAAACGCCAGCTTGACCGACACGGCATGTTCGGCGATTTCCTTGGGGTCCTGGTACAGCGATTGGCGCAGGCGCGCTTCCTCTTCCACGTCACGGCCCAGCGCGCGCGTGCCGGCCAGGGGCTGGGTGCTCACGGCGCCGCCGGCACTGACTTCCACCACGGTTTCCGGGCTGAAGCCCACACAGGAGAACCCGCCCTGATGATGGATGAACGAGCGCGCCGGTGTGTTGGCGCGGCGCCCGGCGCGGTAGCTGGCCACCAGGTCGACGTGGCCGTCGAGAGGCACTTTGCGCGAAAGGATGATCTTCTGGTAATCGCCACGGACGATCTGCGCCACGGCGCTTTCGACCTGGCTGCAATACCGCGCGGCGTCATGCCCGGCGACGTCTACCTTGGCGGCGCGGGGCAACGGTTGCTCCAGGGCGCACTCGGCGTCCAGGGCCTGCACGCGGCTTTGCGCAGCGGCGAGGGCGGCCGGTTGCAGGGCGCGAATCAGCGCGCAGCCCTCGCGCAGGCGGATCTCCAGGGTGGGGATGTCCAGCTGCAGCAGCGGGCGGGTACTGGGCAGGTCTGCCAGTTGGTAAAAGCGTCGCGCCAGTTCAAAGGTGGCGGTGCCGTAGGCGCGCCACTGTTCGAAAGGCAGGGCCTGGGCGGCTTTTTCCAGGGCCAGCGGGATGTCGTCGGCGGGCCAGCTCCAGCGCTGGCCGGCCACGCTCAGTTGCACGGTGCTGCCGCTGAGGCGCACCTGGGCGATGCTGCCCACGCCGAGGGACCATTCGCCTTGGTGCTCGTAAAGGGTCAGGTCCTCGGGCAGGTAGACACCGGCCAGAGCCGCCGCCAGTTCCTGGGGTTCGGCACTGATCGGTACGCGGCATTCCAGGTAACGCTGGCGCGGTTCGGCCTTGCATTGGAAGCGTTGCTGCAATTGGCGTTTGTCGAGTTTGCCGACGCTGGTCAGGGGCCAGCTGTGCAGGATTTCCAGCTGGTCCGGCCACTTGTGGCGCGGCAGGCCGAGGCCCTGGAAATGCTGGTGCAGGGTGCTCAGGGCAAAGGGTTGCGGTGTGTGCAGGATCACGCAGGCGCACACCCGTTCGCCCAGGCGTTCGTCGGTGAGGGCGACCACGGCGGCGTCTTGCACCAGCGGGTGCTCGCGCAGCAGTTGTTCGATTTCTGCGGCGGCGATTTTTTCCCCGGCGCGGTTGATCTGTTCCTTGATCCGCCCTTCGACCACCAGGTTGCCGTCGGCGGTCCAGCGCGCCAGGTCGCCGGAATGGAAGAAGCCTTCGGCGTCGAACACCTGGCGGTTGTGGGTGTCGGCACGGTAATAGCCGGCGATGGTGTAGGGGCCGCGCACGATCAGCTCGCCGACGTCGCCGGGGGCAACGGGTGTGCCATTCGCGTCCACCAGGCGCACGTCGTCGGCGTTGCACAGGGGCCGGCCCTGGGTGTTGAGCACCACCGATTGTGGGTCATCCAGGCGGGTGTAGCAGAGCAAACCCTCGGCCATGCCGAACACCTGTTGCAAGGCGCAACCCAAGGCGGGGGTGACGCGTGCGGCGACGTCGCTGGACAGCCGCGCGCCGCCCACCTGCAACAGGCGCAGGCTGGACAGGTCACTGTGGTCCCACTCGCGTGCCTGCAACCACAGCTTCACCAGGGGCGGCACCAGGGCGGTGTGGGTCACGCGGTGGCGGGCGATCAGGTCGAAGGCTTCATCGGCGCCCGCCGTGCGCGAAAACACCACGCGACCGCCGGTGGACAAGGCACCGATCAGCCCCGGGCAAGCCAGTGGAAAATTATGCGCGATGGGCAGGGCGGCGAGGTACACCGAGTCTTGGTCGAACCCGCAGAGTTGCGCAGACGCCATGGCGTTGTAGGCGTAATCGGCATGGCTGCGTGGGATCAGTTTGGGGGTGCCGGTGGTACCGCCGGACAGCAACAGCAACGCGGTGCTGTGGGGGTCTACCTTCGCCGGTTCGCGCAGTGCGCCGTTGACGCTGGCTAGGGGCACGCCTTGGGTGGCCACGGCACCGGCGATGATCAGCTGTTTCAGGGACGGGCACAGCGCCAATTGGCGTTCGGCCATGGGCCGGTAATCAAAGCCCAGGAAGCGCTCGGCGACGATGTAGGCACTGGGTTCGGCCAGCTCGCACAGGGCCTGGATTTCCCGTTCGCGGTGCGCCGGCATTGCCAGGATCGGCCATGCGCCCACCCGCAACAGGGCGAACAGGGTGCGGGCGAAGTCGATGCCGTTGGGCAGTTGCACCAGTACGCGGTCGCCGCTGTGGATGCCGAGGTCGGCCAGCCCACCGGCGAGGCAACACACTTGATGTTCGAAGTCGCGGTAGCTCAGTTGCTGCTCGCCTTCGATCAGGGCGATGCGTGGTCCGAAGGCGCGTGCCCAGCCTTGCAGGTGCTCATTCAGGCTTTGGGGTTGCCACAGGCCGCCTCCGGTCAGGTGCAGGGCTTGAGTGTCGCGCCAATGAAGAGGGTGCATGGTTCGGGCTCCTTGTGAGGGTCGCTGGAAAGCTGGTTTGTTGAGAATCATTCTCCTTATTCAACGAATGGACCGCCCGAAACCGAACGTCATGGCCCTGATCCGAATTTTTTGGTTACAACCTTATGCCCAAAAGTGCGCAGCGCCGGGCCAGCAATAATTCCCATCCGGGGCCTGTGCGAACCGATCAGGGGAGCCGTCGGCCGGCCACTTGATCGATCATCCCGGGACACTCGAATCAGGCTGGGGATGGCGATGAAAACTGAACAGGCCGACGCGCCAACGCCGAGCTGGCGTTGGCTGCTACGGGGCCAGGGGCGACGATTGGGCCTGGCGGTGGCCATGGCGGTGCTGGCGGCGGCAGTGGAGTTGCTGCCGTTTTTCTTGCTGGCCCAGGCTGTGAACCGCGTGGTGCAGGGCGGGCCTGGCGTGGGGGCTGACCTGTTCACCCTGGCCGGCTGGATGGCGGCGGCCCTGCTAGGCAAATACCTGCTGTACACCCTGGCGTATTACCTGAGCCATGTGGCGGCGTATCGCGTGTTGCTCAACACCCGGCGTGCGTTGGTGCGGCATTTGTCGTGGGCGCCGCTACCGTGGTTGAGCCGCTTGAGCAGCGGCGAACTCAAGCAGCGGGTGATCCAGGATGTGGAGCGCATGGAGCAATTCATCGCCCACCACAGCGTCGAGTGCGTGGCGGCACTGTTGAGCCCGATCTGGGTATTCATCGCCCTGTGCTTGCTCGATTGGCGCCTGGCGTTGTGTGCCTTGTTGCCGGTGCCGTTGGCGCTGCTGGCCCAGGCCTGGATGATGCGCGGACTGGGTGAGCGGCTGGCGCAGTACGCCGGGGCGGTGGATGACCTGGACGGCGCCACCCTGGAGTTTTTGCGCAGTGCACCGTTGATGAAAGCCTTCCGTCAGGACGCCCGTTCGTTCAAGCGCATGCGCGAGGCCTTGGCCCATTACCGGCAATTGATCGGCCGCATGATCGGCATGACGGTGCCCGGTTGGTCGGTGTTCGTGGTGTTGCTGGGGGCCAACGTCGCGGTGCTGTTCCCGGTGGGGCTGTGGTTGTACGGCACGGGGCAGTTGACCCAGGCCGAGCTGGTGCTGGTGTTGATCCTGGGCACTGGCATGCTGCGGCCGTTATTACGGGTGGCGCGGCTCAATTCCCAGGTACAGGAAATCATGGGCGGCGTGCGTCGGTTCGCGCCGTTGCTGGTGTGGCCGCAGCCGGCGGGCGCGCTTGATCAAGCCTTGAACCCGCCGCTGGAAGGGATGTTTGAAGGGGTGTCGTTCAGCTATGACCGGCAGCCTGTGTTGCAGCACATCGACCTGCACTTGCCTGGCGGGCAGATGACTGCGTTGGTAGGGCCCTCCGGCAGTGGCAAAAGTACCCTGGCCTGGTTATTGGGTGGGTTGCTGGACGCTGAAAGCGGGCAGGTGCGGGTGAACGGTGAGCCGCTGTCGGCACTCAGTGAAGCGGCCCGTGCGGCCACGGTGGGCGTGGTGTCCCAGGACGCATTCATCTTCCAGGGCACGTTGCTGGATAACCTGCGCATCGGCCGGCCCGACGCGACCCTCGAACAGATCGACAGCGCGCTGCGCGTGGCCCAGGCCGAGGACTTTGTACGGACCTTGCCAATGGGGCTGAACACGCCGATGGATGAGCGTGGCGTGCGTTTGTCCGGGGGCGAGCGCCAGCGCATTGGCCTGGCCCGGGCGCTGCTGGCGCAGACGCCGATCCTGGTGCTGGACGAGGCCACTGCCTTTGCCGACAGCCGCACGGAGCGACGCTTTTACCAGGCCCTGCGCGCCACCTGGCCGGACAAGACCTTGCTGGTGATTGCCCATCGCCTGACCAGCATTTGCGATGCCGAACAGATCGTGTTGCTCGAGCGCGGAGTGATCCAGGCATCGGGCACCCACGCCCAGTTGCTCGCGCGCAGCGGCACTTATGCCACGCAATGGCAGCACCAGTTCGACAGCGAAGACTGGACCATCCGAGACGGGAGTACGCAGCATGCACGGGTTGATTGAAGGGCTGCGCCAAGTGGTGAGCATTGCCGATACACGCTCGCCGCGCCTGTGGTGGGGCTTGGGCTTGCGCGGGTTGGAGCGGGCGTGTGCGATTGCGCCGTTCTTTCTCGGGTTTGTGTGGCTGCTTGAACCCGCGATGCCTTCACTGGTGTGGCTGAGCGTGGGCTTGGCGGCGCTGTTGGTGGCGCAGTTGGTGTGTTCGCACTTCGGGCAGCTCAACAGTTTTCTCGGCGGTTATGAGTTGATGCACGGTTACCGGCGCCACTTGCTCGACCATGTGGCGCATCTGCCGTTGGGCGCGCTTCGCCAAGAGAGGATCGGGCAACTGGGTGAGCGCCTGACGGAAGACGTCAAGCGTATCGAAACCATTTTCACCCACGTGCTCGGCGAGTTGCTGGCGTCGCTGGCGGTGCCGTTGCTGTTTATGGGCGTGCTGGTGTGGGTGGACTGGCGCCTGGCCCCGGCGCTGCTGGTGACGCTGCCCTTGGCGTTTGTGTTGTTGAACCGCTTGAGCGGGTTTTTCCTGGCGGCGGGCCGGCGCAAGCAGCACAGCTTTATGCGGGTGGCGGGACTGCTGGTGGAGTTTATCGGCGGGCTGCGCACCTTGCGTCTGTTCAATCGCGCCGGGGCGTGGCGCGAAGGGTTGGACCAGCAGTTCGGCGAGATCGAACGTCACAGCCTGGGCGTGGAAGTGTGGGGTGGCAGCGCCATCCAGTTGTACCGTTTGTGCGTGGACTTGAGCCTGGTGCTGTTGTTGCTCGTGGCGGGCCTGCTGGCAAATGCCGAGCAACTGCCGGCGCTGACCTGGATGTTGTTCGCGCTGGTGGCGCCGCGTTTGCTCGACCCCTTGCTGGATGTGGCAGCGTACCTGAGCGAACTGCGCGGCCTGGCCCAGGCGCAAGCGCGGTTGCAGGCCTTGCTGGATATTCCGGCAGTTGCCGAGCCCTCGCAGCCGGTGGCGCCACAGGGCCATGGCGTGCGTTTTTGTGACGTGGGCCTGCGTTACCCCGAACAGCCGGAGTGGGCGTTGCAGGGGGTGGCTTTTGCCGTGGAGCCAGGGCAGATGCTGGCGATTGTCGGGCCTTCTGGTGCCGGTAAAAGCAGCGTGCTGCACTTGCTGGCGCGCTTTTATGACCCGCAGCAGGGGCGCATTGAATTGGGGGGCGTAGACGTACGCGACATGCGCCTGGACCAGCTCTACGCCGCGTGCAGTTTCGTGTTCCAGGACGTGCAACTGTTTGACGCCAGCGTGCTCGACAATGTGCGCTTGGGCAAACCCGACGCCAGCCTGGCGCAGGTGAGGCACGCCTGTGCCCAGGCCGGTTGTGATGAGTTTATCCAGCGTTTGCCCCAGGGGTATGACACGCCCATCGGCGAGAACGGCCAGCGTTTGTCCGGGGGCGAACGTCAGCGTTTGTCGATCGCCCGGGCGTTGCTCAAGGACGCGCCGATTTTGCTGCTGGACGAAGCCACAGCGTCGGTCGACCCGCTGGCGCAGTATGAGATCCAGCGCGCGTTGTCGCGCCTGGCCCAGGGGCGCACGCTGATCATGGTGGCGCACCGTTTGCGCACGGTGCGCCATGCCGATGTGATTCTGGTGCTGGACCAGGGGCGTATCGTCGAGCGCGGCCGCCACGCGCCGTTGCTGGCACGTGGCGGGCTGTATGCCGAGTTGTGGCAGCAGCAGGCGGGGTAAGGCTTATTCCAGCGCGCCGCGCCGGGCATCGCGCGGCAGTACGCCGTACTGTTTGCGAAACGCCACGCTGAAGTGGCTGATGTTGCTGTAGCCGAGCATCGAGGCGGTGTCGGTCACCCCATGGTGCTGCAGCAGCTGGCGCGCCTTGCCCATGCGTTCGCGCTGGAACAGCGCGTAGATGCTCACATCGAACATGGCCTTGAACCCACGCTTGAGCTTGAGCTGGTTGAGCCCGGTCTCGCGGGCCAGTTGTTCGATGGTGGGCGCGGCGCTGAGGTCCATCAGCAGGCGTTCGCGGGCGGCCAGCAGTTGCTTCTGTTCGCGCCGGGAAATCTGCTCGCTTTGGTCCTTGGGGTTGAAGGCCTTGAGGTGCCAGGCGAGGAATTCAAGGCTGGCCGAGTGCACCAGCAGCGGCGAGGCTGAATCATCCCCCAGCAGGCGTTCCAGGCGCAGGGCGGCGTCCTTGATGCGCTGGTTGCCGTGGGTGGTGTGCAGGCAGAAGTTGCCTTCGATGCTGTCGCCCAGCCGCTGGTAATCCTCGCCGGCCAGTTCGCTGAGGCGCTGGGGCGTGATGCGCAGTTCGAGGTTGCGATGGGCGGGGGCGAATTCCAGCTCGAAGCGTTCGGCGGGGGCGAAGCTGGTCATCAGTTGGTCTTTGCCCAGGTGCAGGCCTTTGCGGCCGACGCGCACGTCGATATCGCCGTTGAGCATGCAGCTGAAGTGCAGGTGAGGGTTGTCGTCGATGGTGCTGATACGCACCGAGTCCGTGGCGTTGAAGGTCACCAGGGAGACTTCCAGGCCAGGTTGGACCACCTGGGTTCGCACGTGACAGCCGGGCGGGCCGGCCTGGGGCGCGGTTTCGTCAAAGAAGGTGGAAGCGCGAAGCTGGTACATGGTCGTCCTCGCAGGCAACCGCCCAGGAGACCTGGGCAGGGGGCAGACGGCTCGCAAGTGTCCTTGTTCCTGCGCGGGCCCCTGTTACGGAGAGGCCAGCGCATTGCCCGGAAATCCCTGCGAGCTTTCAAGATGGATCGCAGGCTATTACTAATCGTTCTCATTTGCAAGGTTGTAACGTTAGTCTCAGAACTCCATGCCCACCCGCACGCCCAGGGTACGCGGCTGACCGGCGATGACCATGCCGTTGGCCATGGCGCGGGTGAAGTAGGTGGTGTCGCCCAGGTTCTTGCCGAACAGGCCGATGGTCCATTGCTTGAGGCGATAATCGATGTTGGCGTCCCACAGGGTGTAGGCGCCCTGGGACAGCGTGGCGTTCGGGTACAAATAGGATTGCCCCTGGCGCGTCAGGCCGGTGCCGACGGTGATGTGGTCGGTGGCCGCCCAGTCCATCGACACGCCGTAGCTGTGCTTGGGTGTACTCGGGAATTGCTTGCCGGAATAGTCCACCGCGCCACGGGTGTAGTCGTCGAACTGCGCCTCAAGCAACGCAGCATAGGCATTGACCTGCACCGACTCCACCGGACGCACCGTGGCGGTCAGCTCCAGGCCTTTGTTATGGGACTTGCCGGCGTTGCTGGTGGAGGTCTGGCCGCCGCCGTCCTCGACGATTACCTGCTGATCGCGCAGGCGGGTGTAGAACACGTCGGCGCCGACTTCCCACACCTTGCTCGGCGCGCGGTAGCGGTAGCCCAGCTCGGCGTAGCTGCCGTATTCCGGGTGGTAGGCATCGCCAGCCGCGCTGGCGGTGGTGGAATAGGTATTGAAGCCGGAAGCCTTGTAGCCGCGCGCCAGCACCAGGTAGGTGAAGTGCTGGTCGTTGGGGCTGAACTCCAGGCTGAAACGCGGCAGGGCCACGGTTTCGCTGACCTTGCGGTCGTTGAACGATTCCAGGCTGGCGAAGCTGGTGTCGGGCACGCCGTCGCCATCGCTGTCGAACATGCCGCCCTGCGTGCTGCTCCAGTCCATGGTGCGACGGTTGTGTTCCACCCGCAGGCCGACGGCGGCGCGCCATTGCGGCTGGAAGCGCCAGCCCAGCTCGCCGAAGGTGGCCACGGTGTCACCCTCGACCTTGGCCTTGGTGGCGCTGAGGAAAGACGGGCTGAGGTCGAAGGTGTAGGGTGCGTCGCGGCGCACATGGGACAGGAAGCCGCCCACCAGCCAGTCGATGTTGCCGTTCTGGCCGTTGAGCCGGGCTTCGCCGGTGTACTGGCGGGTCTTCATGTCGTAGCCGGCAGTGCCGCCAAAGATCGATTTGGGCAACCAGTAATCCCACTCGGTCTGGTTGGCGCCGACGTTGACCACCAGTTGCGTGTCATCGGCAAAGCGCTTGCGGTATTCGCCGGTGAACAAGGTGTATTCGGTGTTGTTGGTGCCGGCGTCGGTGGCGTTGGACTGGTACTTTTTCGCCAGGTCGCGGGTGGCGAAATAGTCGTTGTCGCCATGGGTGTTCATGTGGTGCAAGCCGAAGCGCCACTCGCCGCCGTCGTCGTCCAGGTGCAGCAACTTGATACGGCCGAAACCGCTGTCCCAGCCGGCTGTGTCGTGGCGGCCGAGGGTGGAGTTGGCGATCATGCCATCGTTCTTTTCGCCGCCGACGGTCACCCGTACGGCGGTGTTTTCAGTGAGGGGCAGGTTGCCGGTGACCTCGGCGCGCTGCTGGTTGTGGGTGCCGTATTCGAGCTTGACCTTGCCACCCGCCGTGAACTCCGGGTCTCGGGTGCGCAGGGCCACCAGGCCGCCCATGCTGTTTTGCCCGTACAGGGTGTTTTGCGGGCCGCGCAGGATTTCCACTTGGTCGATGTCGTACAACTGGCCGAGCACCAGGCCGTTCATGGGCACGCCGTCGATGTACACGCTGTTGCTGATGCTATCGCCTTCATCATCGGAAAAACCCAGGCCACGAATGGTCAGCGACGGCGTGTGCTGGGTGAACGTGCTGAAGTACAGGTTGGGTTGGCGCTGGGCGACTTCGCCAAGGGTGTCGAGGTGGCTGTCCTCGATTTTTTCGCCCTTGACCACGCTGACGCTGTTGGTGGTCTTGAACTGCGGCGTGTCCTGCTTGGTGGCCGTGATGACGGTGGCATCCAGCTCATCGACGGTCACATCGGCGGCCATCGCCGATTGCATCAGTGGCAAGGTGCAAGACAAAAACAAGGCACAGCGTACGGCTTGGGAGAGGGAAGAGCGTTCCATGGTGTCCACGCCTGAAGGAGAATGGCGCAAATGATACGGGTTCTCATTTTCCGCACTACCCGATTCGGGTCTTAAATCACCCGATTGCAGTGCAACGTAGCTAGCCTTTTGCCTCCTTTAGCGCAATGGTCGCGGGGGACGGCGCGTTCAGGGCCCCGGCACGGTCTGCCAGGTAACGCGCTGGCGGTTGTCCGACGGCCTTGCGGAACATAGTGATAAAGCCGCTGGCGTTCTCATAGCCCAGGTCCAGCGCCACCGTCTGCACGCTCTGGCCCTTGGCCAGGCGTTGCAACGAGAGGATCACGTGCAACTGCCGGCGCCAGCGGCCAAAACTCAGGCCCAGTTCCTCCAGCAACAGGCGCGTCATGCTGCGTTCACTCATGCCGATGCGCACCGCCCATTGGCTGAGCGTGGCCTTGTCGGCGGGCTCGGCCAGCAGGCTGTCGGCCAGGCGACGCAAACGCGGGTCCTGGGGCATGGGCAGGTGCAGGGCCTCGATGGGCGCGGCCGCCAATTCATCCAGCAGCGTGTTGATCAAACGGCCCTGGGCACCGTCCTCGTCATACAGCAGCGGAAAACTCACGGCCTTGCTGATCAGCTCATGCAGCAAGCCTGACACCGCCAGGGTGCAGCATTGCGGGGGCAGGGCGCAGGCGGCGTCGGGGTCGATCAGCAGGCAATAGACTTCGGCTTCGCCCGAGCCGCGGGCCGCATGGGAGACGCCGCCGGGAATCCACAGCGCGCACTGCGGCGGCACGATCCAGATGCCCGCTTCGATCTCGCAATGGATGACCCCGCGCAGGGTGTACAGCAGCTGGCCCTTGCGGTGGGCGTGCTGCGCATGCTCCCAGGCATCCGACGTGCTGGTGGCGCCCACGGCCACCACGGCGCGGGGGAATTGATCCGCATCCTTGACCATCGAGCGGTCATGCATTTCAAGACGGTGGTGTTTCATGGCGGGCATCACAGCTTGGCTGAATTGCCAAACAGTCTGGCTATTCTGTGCAATGCCGTCCAGTAGGTCGATCGCTATAGTGAGATCCATTCTCAACAAGGGGCTCTGCCATGCGACTCGACAGCACAACATTCCCGGTGGTGAAAATCGTTTTCGACGCTCCCAACGAAGGCGGCCCGGCTGACGCTTTCCTGGTCTTCGAAGGCCTCCTGGCCCGTCAGCAAGCCTTTGTGCTGCTGCATGAAAAAGCCGTGGATGAAAGCAACCACGAACACTCCCACGAAGAGCGCAAGCACGCGTCGATCTGGATGAAGAAAAACAAGCAGGCGCTGCGGGCCTACGTCAAAGGCATGATCCAGGTGGAGCCCAGTGCGGCCAAGCGCCTGGCCCTCAAGCCGTTTGCCGTGACCTTCGGCAAGGCCTGGGGCTACCCGCTGCTGGTGGTGGAGTCCCAGGACCGCGCCTGGGCACTGGCGCGGGATGTACTGGATGAGCGGGTGTCGGATGTGGCGCATTTCTAAATAACACCACACGCGCTCTGTAGGAGCCGGTGGGTCAGTCCACGCAAATCGCACGGCCCAGCTTGCCTTTCTCCACGGTTGCCGAGCAGCCGAAGTGGCTATTGTCCACCTGGCATGCGCCGGTCACTGGGCCTTTGTTCGACTGGGTGGTGACGCTGGTCTGGCACTCGCCTTCGCACTGACTCGAATCGGTACAGGCCTTGCCTGCGTCCTTGTACGGCGTGATGCACTTCCAGGTCTGCAATTTGCCGACTTGCTTCATGCTGCCGCCACCGGCCAGGCAGGTAGAGGCTGCGGAATCCTGAGCGGGTGGCGCGGCTGGTGGCGTAGCGGTGCAGGCGGATATCAGCAGCAGGGAGGCAAGGGCGAGTGGCAGTTTCATTCGGGAGGTCCTGAGTGCAGAGGTGGCGCGCATCTTAGCACCCGCTTCAGGTATCCTCCGCGCCCCGCTTATCACCGATTCAAAGACAGATGACAGGACAAGACATGCAGGCAATGCTTTCGTCGATCCTCGACGAAGTGCGCCCCCTGATCGGCCTCGGCAAAGTCGCCGACTACATCCCCGCACTCGCCGATGTGCCCGCCAACCAGCTCGGTATCGCCGTGTACGGCAACGACGGCTCGGCCTATTGCGCTGGCGATGCCGACACCTTGTTCTCGGTGCAGAGCATTTCCAAAGTGTTCAGCCTGGTGCAGGCCATCGACCATGGCGGCGAAACCATCTGGGAACGCCTGGGCCACGAGCCTTCCGGACAGCCGTTCAACTCCCTGGTGCAGCTGGAGTTCGAGCGCGGCCGGCCGCGCAACCCCTTCATCAATGCGGGTGCGCTGGTGATCTGCGACATCAACCAATCACGTTTTGCCGTGCCGATTCTGTCGATGCGCGATTTCGTGCGGCGCCTGTCGGGCAACCCGCAGATCCTGGTCAACAGCGTGGTCGCCGACTCCGAAGCCCAGCACGGCGCGCGCAACGCCGCCATGGCCTACCTGATGAAATCCTTCGGCAACTTCCACAACGACGTGGACGCCGTGCTGCACAGCTACTTCAACTACTGCGCCCTGCAAATGAGCTGCCTGGACCTGGCCCGCGCATTCAGCTTCCTGGCCAACGAAGGCGTGAGCGCCCACAGCGGCGAGCAGATCCTCACCGCGCGCCAGACCAAGCAAGTCAACTCGATCATGGCCACCAGCGGGCTGTATGACGAAGCGGGCAACTTTGCCTACCGCGTTGGGTTGCCGGGCAAGAGCGGCGTGGGCGGCGGGATTGTTGCGGTGGTGCCGGGGCAATTTACGGTGTGCGTGTGGTCGCCGGAGCTGAACACGGCGGGGAACTCGCTGGCGGGGATGAAGGCGTTGGAGTTGTTGAGTGAGCGGATTGGGTGGTCGGTGTTTTGAGATGAGATCGTTCCCACGCAGATCGTGGGAGCGAGCTATTTCGCGCACGACATCAAACTGCCACTTTGCGCCGCTACGCTGAGGGCTACCCCCAAGGATATGCACCATGAAACGGACTTCTACTGCCTTCGCCTTTCTATTGCTGCTGGCGCTCGCCAGCATCGCATCTGCCGATATACCGGTGTCACCCGCCGCCCGTGATTTTGTCGCCAAACAGCACCTGGGCAAGAACCTGCCGCAGTTTGCACAAGTCTTGGCGAAGACGACGGTGACCTACGGGATGGTTGCCGAAAAGATCGGGCCGGCCGAGGCCGGGAAGGCGCTTGATGAGCAAATCACGCAATTGTTGCCCAAGTACCAGCCATTGTGGGATTTGAACCTGGCTGAGGCTTACCAGCATTCGTTCACCGATGAGGAGATGGCGTCCCTGGCCGCCGAGGGACGGGCCTCGAAGTACGCCAGCAAAGTGAGCGCCAAGCAGCAAGAGGTGAGTGATCGCATGCAGGCCAAATCAACGCCCGTTCTTAAGGCGTTGATCACAGATGCATTAGCGGCGTTGATGCACCTGGGTGTGTAGTCACCGAACCGTGCTGATCGATCAGGCCTGGGTTTTGCGTGGCTTCACGAACACATCCAGCATCAGCCACAGGCATCGCCGTTTGTTCGGTAAATGCCGTGGCGGGCCCATTGCGCTGGCGCGAAGCAAGCCCACTCACGATAAAAGGGGGTCTCATCCTTGAGATCTGAAGGCCGCGAGCCTACGCCAGGTTTGTGACGAAATGATGAGCCAGGATTAGCTCACATTAAGCCGATCCAGCAGGCTGTACCACGCCACCCCTGCGCCGATATAAAACCGCTGCAACCCATGCATCGGCAAACGCTGCAACGGCGTGACCGGGTAGGCAAACTCCGCGCTGTTGTCACACAAACGCCCGGCCAATTGCTGCCCCAGGCTGGTACACAACGCGATGCCTCGGCCATTACACCCCAACGCCAACGTGAGCCCCGGCGCCGGTTCGTGAACGTGGGGCATGAAGTCCCGTGTGATCGCGATCCGCCCGGCCCAGCGGTACTCGAATTCCAATGGCCCCAGTTGCGGAAACAGCAGCGCCAGTGAGCGCTCAAGGTGAGCAAAATCCGTGGGGTCAGTGGGGTCGTTGAACAACCCGCGTCCGCCCATCAGCAAGCGCCCATGGCTGTCTTTGCGGAAGTACAACAACAGCCGCTGAGCAGTGGACACCGTTTCCTGCCCCGGCAAAATGCTCTCGGCCGCGCGCCCGCTCAACGGCTTGGTGGCGACGATAAAACTGTTGGCCGCCAGGATGCTCTGGGCCATGCCCGGCCACAGGTTGCCGCTGTAGCCGTTGGTGGCCAGCACCACGCGATCCGCCGTGACCTGGGCACCGCCAGCCGTCTGCAATTGCCAGCCAGAACCCTGGCGCTGCAAGCCCGTCACCGCACTCTGCCCATGAATCCGCACACCCGCCGCTAACGCCGCGCCCACCAAACCACGCGCATAGGCCAAGGGTTGGATCGCCCCGGCGCGGCCATCCAGCCAACCACCGGCAAAGGCCTCGCTGCCCATGCGCGAAGCCACTGCTGTGGCGTTCAAGGCCTGCACCGGCACGCCACGCCGCGCCCATTGCTCGGCCCGTGCGTGCAACCCGGCCACGCCTTTTTCGGTGTACGACACCTGCATCCAACCCTTGCGCACTGGGGCGCAATCGATGCGGTGTTTTTCGATCAACCTGAACACCAGGTCGGCCGAATTCGACACGGTGGAAATCAACGGTTCGGCACGCTCTGGCCCGTACATCTGCACCAGCTGTTCCGGGTCGTATTTGAGCGTCGGGTTGACCTGCCCACCATTGCGCCCGGAAGCGCCCCAGCCCGGCTCGTTGGCTTCCAGCACGCACACGCTCACGCCACGTTCGGCCAAGTGCAGGGCGGTGGACAGGCCGGTATAGCCGGCGCCGACAATTGCCACATCCACCTTCACCGACTCACCCAGCGCCGGGGTTGGCACGGCCGCCGGTGCAGTCGCGGACCACAATGACTTCATGACAGGCTCCGCGTATCGCCGGTGGGGTGCAGCACGCGGCGCAGGAAGTCCTGGGTGCGCGGTTGCTGCGGGTTGCCCAGCACTTGCTCGGCCGGGCCGCTTTCGACGATGTAGCCGCCGTGCAGGAAGCACACGCGGTCGGCCACTTCCCGGGCAAAGCCCATTTCGTGGGTGACCACGATCATGGTCATGCCTTCGTCGGCGAGGGTGCGCATCACCGCCAGCACGTCGCCCACCAACTCAGGGTCGAGGGCCGAGGTGGGTTCGTCGAACAGCATGGCTTCGGGTTTCATCGCCAGGGCGCGGGCGATGGCCACGCGTTGTTGCTGGCCGCCCGAGAGTTGTTCCGGGTAGGCATCGGCCTTGGCGCTCAGGCCGACTTTTTCCAGCAGCACCAGGGCTTCTTCGCGGGCCTGCTGTACGGGTTCACCTTTGACGTACACCGGGCCTTCCATGACGTTTTCCAGCACGGTGCGGTGGGGGAACAGGTTGAAGCGCTGGAACACCATGCCCATGCGGCTGCGCAGGGCGTGCACGGTCTTGCTGCCGCGCTGCACGGTTTCGCCGAACACGTTGATGTGCCCGCCGTCATAGGCTTCCAGCGCATTGATGCAGCGCAGCAGGGTGGACTTGCCCGAACCCGACGGCCCGATCAGGCACACCACTTCGCCCTTGGCCACGTCCAGGTCGACGCCGTGCAGCACGCGGTGGCTGCCGTAGTGTTTTTGCAGTTGGCGAATCTCGATCATGCTTTTTTCCTCCGGCCCAGGTGCTGTTCCA
>Ga0157375_10000515_pt1 | contig 34858 bp, 31 predicted proteins | sample M35metaG_FD_115311 | JGI IMG/M metagenome (GOLD analysis project Ga0157375, IMG submission 115311) | Miscanthus rhizosphere microbial communities from Kellogg Biological Station, Michigan, USA - M3-5 metaG | ecosystem: Host-associated > Plants > Roots > Rhizosphere > Soil | place: USA: Michigan... | reverse complement strand
TTTCTCAAGCATCTTCACCGTCGTCCTGGCGGCAGGTTTTCCGGCGTCCCCATCGTCTAGAGGCCCAGGACATCGCCCTTTCACGGCGGTAACGGGGGTTCGAATCCCCCTGGGGACGCCAATACTTTCAATAAGTTAGGCCGGCAATCGGTGCCGGCCTCGGTCGGTTGATGGCGAACTGCTCGAGTTGCAGCCGGCCGCTCGTCGCCACCTTGCGACTTTCGCACCGCCGGTGCCTGCAGAATTCAGCGCGGCCGCCGGCTCCGCAGGAGTTCAAGCCCTTTCAGGCTTCCCACGAGCGCGAATGAACGACGCGCGTCGCCGCTGCGAAGCGTGGTGCGGCCTATCCACATTTATACAAATACCATTGTTTACAGGTCGACAAGTGGCCGCTCCTGCCAGAACTGTCGTCAGCAGCCAGGGGTTTTCCGGTGAGCACCAGTTGACCGGAGAGCGCTTGGGCGATCCAATGCCGCAGCGGGGTAGTGCTTGAGTCCCACAGTCAGCCTTCTTCCCGCGGGCGCCATGGCTCGGTCAGGCATTGCGCGGCAGTACGGTCAACACGCGAACGATGAAGGCGTGAAGTTCCGTCATGTAATTGCGCAGGAACTCTTCGGTGCGTTCGTCAGTGACCTCGCCGTCGGCAGTGATGAGCCCCGGCTTGAATTGAATGTAGGCCTCGACCATGTTCATCAGCGGCGAATTGCAGAAACACAGCATTCCGCGCAAGCTCTGCTGCGCCAGCGCGGTGCCGATGGCGCCCGGCGAGGTGCCGATCACGCCCGAGGGCTTGCGTGCAAACGAGTTTTTGCCCCAGGGTCGGCTGGCCCAGTCGATGGCGTTCTTCAGCCCGCCGGGGATCGAGCGGTTGTATTCGGGCGTAACGAAGAGCACCGCGTCGACGTCGGCAATGGACTGCTTGAACGCGCGCGCCACTGGCGGGAAGTCCGCATCGAAGTCCGCGCTGTAGAGCGGCAGGTCCCTGATGGGGATTTCCGCCAGCACCAGTTCGGGCGGCGCGAGCCGCACCAGGGCCTTGGCGAGCAGACGGTTGATGGACGTCGACGAGAGACTGCCGACGAAATATCCGACCTTGTAGGTGGCCATGGGTGCGTCCTTGACTGCGCCGGGTGTTCCTGCGGTTGCCCATCCGTCCAAGGCAGATCACCGTTGGGCGATTCACTTTACGCCCTTGATCATGCGTGCACAACGCGCGACCGCGAGGCAATTGAAGCTCATCGTGCCGACCAGTGCCGTCCTTCGGTTCGCAATTGGCAACACGCAGGGCGGTCGAGTTGACTGCTCGACGTGCCGTGCTCGTGTATCGTGCCGACAGGGAGCACTCAAATGGCGCTTTTCGAAAGCATATTGATCCTGATGTTGCTGGCGGTCCTGTCGCTGCAGATCTCCCGCCGCCTGGCGATTCCGTATCCATCGATGCTGGCGGTAGCCGGGCTTGCCGTCGCTGCTTTGCCGTGGGCACCGCGGATTTCGATCGATCCGCATCTCGTCCTGGCGCTGTTCATTGCGCCGGCGATTCTCGACGCTGCTTTCGATTTTCCACCGCGCGCGATCCGCCACTATTGGTTGCCCTTGTTTGCGTTGGTCGTGGTTGCGGTATTGCTGACTACGATCGCGGTGGCATGGCTTGGAGTTGTCTATGCCGGCCTTCCGGTCGCGGCCGCCGTTGCTCTTGGCGCCATTGTCGCCCCCTCGGACGCTGCCGTTGCCGCGGCGATTCTCGATCGACCCACCTTGCCGCGATCGACGGTTATCGTGCTCAAGGGCGAAAGCCTGCTGAACGACGCGGTCGCGTTGCTCCTCTTCAGCGTTGCGTTGCGCATCAATTCAACGGGAGAAGATCTCTACCAGGCCGCACCCAATCTCGCCCTGGCAATTCCGGGCGGCGTGCTGCTCGGTGTCGGCGCCGGTCGCGTTGCCATCGCGATCATGCGCTTCCTGACGGGGACGCTGGGCCAGATCCTGTTCCAGTTCGCCGTCACTTACGGCACATGGATCATCGCCGACCGGTTCGGGCTTTCGGCGATACTGGCCGTCGTTGCAGCAGCGATGACGATCGCACGGCACACCGACGAGCAGCCCGCCCGGGACCGCGTACACTCCAACGTCGTCTGGAACGTCGTCGTGTTTGTCCTCAACGTTCTGGCTTTCCTGTTCGTCGGAATCCAGGCGCGCGCCAGTGCGGCAGCGCTCGGCAGCGGGCAGCTCTGGCATGCGATCGGCTTTGCTCTGGTCGTGCTTGTGACCGTGGTCGTCGTTCGCATCGCCTGGGTCATGCTCTACAACCGCCTCGCCCAGCCGATCTATCGCTGGCTCGGTTACGGCACTGCACCGACGATCAAGCAAGCCATCGTTGCCTCCTGGTGCGGCATGCGCGGAATGATCACGCTTGCCGCAGCGCTGGCGTTGCCGGATTCGTTTCCGCAACGCGATCTCGTCGTACTGAGTGCGCTGACTGTCGTGCTCGGGACTCTCGTCATCCAGGGCATCACGCTGGAGCCACTGATTCGATACCTTCGTTTTCCACCGGATACTTCGCGCAACGATGAGCGTGCGCGCGTGCGCCTGCAGCTGGCGGAGGCCGCGGCAGCCGAGCTTGATGGACGCGACGACGCTGCGGCGCGGCTGTTGCGCGACGAACTGGAACTGGAACGAACTTGCGATCTCCGCTCGACGCCCGAGTTGGTGGGACCGGTCGATGAGTTACGCCTTACCGCTATCCGCGCGAAACGAACGGCGCTGTCGCGCATGCGACGCGAGCGCCTTGTCAGCGAAGACGTCTTCCGTGCGTTTGAGCAGGAGCTCGACTTAAGCGAGGTCGCCGCGTCGCGGCAGGAGTTGTTCGATCTTGCCAACAACTAGAAACCGGAAATCGGATGCCTGACACGCAAGCTCCTGCGTAAGGCGGTCACTGGAAGCCGTTGCTGGAATGCGGCTCGAGATGATCGAAGTTGCGCTGGGAATACGGGTCGTCCCGCGGCGTATCGAATGACAATACTTACGCCTATTCGAGACTCAGCCGGCAATTGCACACGGAACCATCATCGGGATCGCGTGCGATTGAAAAGCCCAGGCTCGCTGCGAGCTTCAGCATCGGCCGGTTCACCGACAGCACGAAGCCTTCCATCTCCTTGAGCCCGCGCCGTTTCGCGGTGGCGATCAGCGCGCTCAGGAGGGTGCGCCCCAGCCCCGCCCCGCCATATTCGGGCAGGATGGTGATGGCGAACTCGCAGCTCGATGGGTTCTTGTCGATGACCAGCATCGCGCTGCCCACGATGTCGAAGCCATCGGCCGCGGGAACGGTCGCGACGATGCCGAAACCGCGCTCGGGGAACGACGCGAGCGTCTTCCGCAGTCGATCCTGGTCGACTTCGCGCACCACGCGCATGAAGCGCATGTAGCGCGCGTCCGCGCTCAAGTGGCCGAAGGCCTGGAGGATTTCCGCGTCGTCCGCGCCGCGCATCGCACGCACGCACACGCTGCGTCCATCGCGCAGGGTGGCGTCGAAATCGGTGAAAGCGACCTCCACCTTCGTCCTCCATCGGTTCGCCGCCGCGATAGCCGGCCCGGTTTCGCTCCCTACCGGAAGCCCTGCCGCACGGCATCCTGCGCCTTGGCGCACTCGTGCTTCAAGTCGCGGGGAGTTTCGTCGGTACAGTTGCCGTCCGCAACGGCCTTGATCTTCATGTCGTTGCTTTCACAGGAGGTGCGCAGCGGGGTCACGCTTTCGCGTACCACGACTTCACGCCCGGATGGTCGCGCACCGCGTCGTGCACGCCCATGAGCTTTGGAAATCCGGAGAAGATCGTCGCCGGTATATGATCGACCTTGCCGCCGAGGAACCAGCGCACGGCCATGTGCAGCTTGAGGTCGACGACGTGAATCGTCGCGCCGGCAAAGAACGGCCCGGCCGACACCAGGTTGCGTTCCGCGGCCCTGCCCCATGCCGGCAGGAAGCCGGCGACGAGCGCGTCGCGCGCGGCCTTTTTCTCCGCATCACCCATGTGGAGCGTCGGCGACACGTTGTGCCGCAGTTCCTCGACGTGCTGCATCATCCCCTCCTGACGTGCGGCTTCGAAGTCGTCGGTTGGATGAAGGCCGTGGCGGCGGCCGATCAGCACCAGAATCGGATTGGTCTGCGCGAGCGGCGCGTGCCCCGGCAATTCGAGGACCGGCATCTTGCCGTAGGGCATTTGTTCCCTCAGCGCGGGCCACGTACTGGGGTTGATGCGGTTGTCCTCGAAATCGATGCCCGCGAGATGCAGGGCAAGGCGGCATTCCTCGCCACGGCTCGTCGGCGCGTCGAAGTAGGTCAGCCTCGGTCGGGTCACGGCGGGTTCCTCCATGTCGAGGGAAAATGGGATTCGGAGTCGCGGCGGGCGGTGATTATCGGCCCAGCGCCATTTTCGGCTGTGGACGACTCCGCGCACAAGGCTTGCGCCTGTTTCGAATCGCTGATCGATAAAAACCCGACCCTCGCTTCAACCCCTCTCCCGCAGGAAGAGGGGCCTATGGAGCTGCGGCGAGATTCATCGCCTGAGCGTGACCCCATTGCAGACGGGTGAGACGGCCACTCGCGACTATTGTCCGCGAAGGCCGCCAGCTTCAGCGCGCGCGAATCAATTCATTTGCCAGTGAAGCGCCTTCTCGCGTGATCTCGAGCAGTTCCATGCGCTGGCGAACCAAGCCCTTTTGCACCAGACGATCGCGGAGCTGGTCCGATATGTGGCGCTTCAGTGAGGTCGGGCTCAATGGTCCGCGCGCCAAGGCGAGCAACCAGAGTTTTTCTTCGCTGGTCATTTCAGATTTCACGCTATTGTTCCCCCTGTGGTCGTCGTCTGCCGATTGCTCTTATGCCGTCTAGGGTGATCTCCACCTGCCGGCGTCTCCATTGAATCAGGCCTCTGTCGAGCAGCGCGTTGTGCACTTCGCCCGGAATCGTCAACTGGATGAGCGGACCGTGCCTTGGCCGGCTCCGCAGAAGTCGCATCAGCCAGAACGCTTCTTCGTCGGAAAGGTCGTGCGCATCCGTCATGCGAAAGCCCCCTGTCGCATCGGTAGCGCAATCGTGCGCGAGCGCGCTGCGCAAATCTGCTGAACGCGTCACGTTTCAAGTTGCCAGCGATCGATCGGATCGCGGGCGGGAACGAATGCCGTGCCCTTCTTGTCGCAAAACGACCGTGATCGATCGTGCTCTATGCGCGCAGGCGCCGGTAGCGCTTTATCAGGGCATTCGTCGAACTGTCGTGTGTCAACTGCGGATCCTCGACTGCGCGAATTTCCGCTTCGGTGCGTTTCGCCAGCTGCTTGCCGAGTTCGACGCCCCACTGGTCGAATGAATCGATGTTCCAGATCGCGCCCTGCACGAACGTGATGTGTTCGTAGAGCGCGACCAGTGCCCCCAGCGTGAATGGCGTGAGGCGGTCGGCAAGAATCGTGTTGCTTGGCCGGTTGCCGTCGAAGCAGCGGTGCGGCACGAGCCAGTCCGGCGTGCCTTCCGCGCGCACCTGATCGGGGACCTTGCCGAAGGCCAGCGCTTCGCTTTGCGCGAACAGGTTCGCCATCAGAAGGTCATGCTGGTCCTTGAGCGAATTGAGCGGCTGGCAGAAGCCGATGAAGTCGCATGGAATCAGCCGCGTGCCCTGGTGGATCAACTGGTAGAAAGAGTGCTGGCCGTTCGTGCCCGGTTCGCCCCACCATACCGGCGCGGTCTCGTGGTCCACCCGCGCGCCTTCGAGCGTAACCGACTTGCCGTTGCTCTCCATCGTCAACTGCTGCAGATACGCCGGAAAGCGCTTGAGATATTGCGCGTACGGCAGCACGGCCTGCGTGTGAGCGCCGAGGAAATTCGTGTTCCAGATGCCGATCAAGCCCATCAGTACCGGCAGATTCTGCGCGAACGGCGCCGTGCGGAAATGCTCGTCCATCGCATGGAAGCCGTCGAGCAGCATGAGAAAAAGCGTCGGGCCGATCGTGATCATCGTCGACAGGCCGATGGCCGAATCCATCGAATAGCGGCCGCCGACCCAGTCCCAGAAGCCGAACATCTGCGCAGTGTCGATGCCGAACTTCGCCACTTCGGCGGCGTTCGTGGACACCGCGACGAAATGCCGGCCGACCGCCCTCTCGTCGCCGAGCGCGTCGACGACCCAAGCGCGCGCCGCACGCGCGTTGGCCATCGTCTCCTGCGTCGTGAACGTCTTCGACGCGACGATGAACAGGGTCTGCGCCGCATCCAGGTCGCGCGTCGCTTCGACGAAGTCGGTGCCGTCGACATTCGACACGAAGCGCATGTCGAGGTCGCTCATGCTGTAGTGACGCAACGCTTCGTGCGCCATCACGGGGCCCAGATCCGAACCGCCTATGCCGATGTTCACGACGTGGCGGATGCGCTTGCCGGTGTATCCGGTCCAGGCGCCGCTGCGCACGCGTTCGCAAAAACCGGCCATTCGCTCGAGCACCGCGTACACGTCGACGACGACGTCGCGCCCGTCGAACTCGATCTGCTGATCGCGCGCCGCGCGCAGGGCGACATGCAGCACCGCGCGGTCTTCGGTCGTGTTGATGCGCTCGCCGCCCCACATCGCATCGATGCGTCCGCGCAATCCGCGCTCATCGGCCAGTTGCACGAGCAGGCGCAGGGTCTCGTCGGTGAGCCGGTTCTTCGAATAATCCAGATACAGGCCGGCCGCCTCGATGTTCAGCCGCTCGCCGCGCTGCGGATCGTCGGCGAACAACGCGCGCAGATGCACTTCATGCAGTTGCCGATGATGCGCTTCGAGCGCCTGCCATGCCGGCGACTGCTTGAGCGCGCCAAGCGCCGTGCCTGGAACCGTCATGTCAGGCGCAGTGGGCGGAAATCGGCGGCAGCGTGCGTGCGCTCAGCGTGCCACGCGAGTGCCCCTGTTCGGCCAGGTATTCCAGCCAGCGATTGAGAAACGTCGCCATGCGCATGCGCTGCTGGAACAGCGTCTTCGCCGGCGGCAGCGGACCCAGAACGCGCCGCAGGTGACGGTCGGGCTCGCAATGCGTTGCCTCGGCGACGTGGGCGTCGCGATACATGCGCAGCCAGGCCGACGGCGCCGGATCACCACTGTCGCGATCGAGCATGCAGTAGCTGAGTTTCAGCTCCAGCGTATAGGGGTGCCGTTCGACAACGTCGAGACGTACGTCGAGGCCGTCGTCTATCGAAGAAAAATAGGTGCCGGCTTCCAGTTCCTGCGGCGCGAACAATCGTGCCAGGCGATGATAGTTCTCGGCATACAGGCCCATCAGGTACGCGAAGCGCCCGGGCAGTACGTGATTGCGTTGTGCGACGACCTGCGGCATGCGCCGATCATAGCATCGGCACTCGCCTGCGCCAGTCTGACGAAAATCCAGCGCAGGGTATACAATGCCTTTCCCGGCGCCTGACGCTGAGCCGGCAATCTCGCGGCCGCCGACGATATACGGCCCATCAGGCAACGCTGGTCCGGCCGGCCCAGCGCCGTCAGAACATGTGCTTCTCGATGCCCAGACGCGCGAGGATCTTGCTGGCGATCTCCTCGATCGACGTGTGCGTGGAATTTTCGACCGGAATGCTTTCGCGGCGGAACAGCTTGTCGGCGAGCGCCAGTTCGTGCCGGCACTGCTCGATCTTCGCGTAGCGGCTGCCGGGCTTGCGCGCCTCGCGCACCTGGGCCAGACGCTGCGGGTCGATCGTCAGGCCATAGAGCCGCGGCTTGTGCGGCAGCAGGCGTTTGGGCAGCTCGAGTTTGTCGAGGTCGTCCTCGGTCAGCGGATAGTTGGCCGCCTTCACGCCGTAGTGCAGCGCCATGTACAGGCAGGTTGGCGTCTTGCCGACGCGCGAGACGCCGATCAGGATGATCTCGGCGTCGCTGTAGTTGACGTCCACGCCGTCATCGTGACTCAGCGCGTAATTGGTCGCATTGATGCGCGTCTCGTACTCGGCAAAATCCGTCAGCCCATGAGCCTTGCCGACCTTCGGCTTGCGCTTGACGCCGAGTTCGGCCTCGAGCGGCTGGATGAACGGCGCGAACACGTCGATCATCAGTCCCCCGCTACTCGCGAGGATTTCGCTCAGAACCGGATCGACGACGGTGTTGACGACGATGGGCCGTACGCCGGTCGTCGCGTAGGCATTGCGGATGCGTGCGGCGGAACCATGCGCCTTTTCCTCGTCGTCGACGAACGGCAACCGGTAGGTATCGAAGTCGATGTCGTCGAACTGGGTCAGGACGGAATGGCCGATCGTCTCGGCCGTGATGCCGGTCCCGTCGGATACGTAGAAAATCGTTCTGCGCATGGACAACGCCGGACCGGGGAATGAACGCAGTGTAAGCCAATGGCGGCGGCGAACGGGCGTGCGCTTGTGAGGCGCGCGCAAACCGGCGAAAATTCACCTATACGCGGGCTCTCGCCCGCCCGTCCCCTTCTGGAGATTCCATTGAGCGATCTGGTGCTATGGCTCGATCAGCTGCGCCTGTCCGATCTGGGCCAGGTCGGCGGCAAGAATGCCTCGCTCGGCGAAATGATCGGCAACCTGAGCAAGCTCGGTGTCACCGTGCCGGGAGGCTTTGCCACCACGGCATTCGCCTTCCAGCAGTTCATCGCCCAGAGCGGCCTGGCCGAGCGCATCCAGGAAAGACTCGCCGGCCTGGACGTCGACGATGTCGACGCACTGGTGAAGGCGGGGACGGATATCCGCGGCTGGGTGATCGACACGCCGTTGCTGGCCGATCTCGACGCTGCCGTGCGCGCAGCTTACGCGCGGCTGTGCAAGATGGGCGGAACCGACAACACCGCGGTAGCGGTGCGTTCGTCGGCCACTGCAGAGGACTTGCCGGACGCCTCGTTCGCCGGCCAGCAGGAAACCTTCCTCAACGTCAGCGGCGCCGACGACGTGATCCACAAGGTCAAGGAAGTGTTCGCGTCGCTGTACAACGACCGCGCGATCGCCTACCGCGTGCATCATGGCTTCAAGCACGAGGATGTGTTCCTCTCTGCCGGCATCCAGTTGATGGTGCGTTCCGACGTCGGCGCGTCCGGCGTGCTGTTCACGCTCGACACCGAATCGGGTTTTCGCGACGCTGTCTTCGTCACCGCAAGCTACGGCCTCGGCGAATTGGTCGTGCAGGGCGCCGTGAACCCGGACGAGTTCTACGTCTACAAGCCGACGCTGCGTGCCGGCAAGCTTGCGATCTTGCGGCGCCAGCGCGGGGCCAAGCAGCAGCGCATGGTCTATTCGAGCAAACCCGGCGAACGCGTGCGCATCGAGGAAACGCCGGCCGCGGACCGTGCGAAATTCTGCATAACCGACCACGACGTGCAGGAACTCTCGCGCCAGGCCCTCACCATCGAGGAGCATTACGGCCGGCCGATGGACATCGAGTGGGGCAAGGACGGCAATTCCGGAAAGATCTACATCCTGCAGGCGCGGCCCGAGACGGTGAAATCGCGGGCGCGCGCAACGCAGATCGAACGCTATCACCTGAAGGCGCGCGGCGAAGTGCTTGCGCAAGGGCGCGCGATCGGCCAGAAGATCGGCGCCGGAACGGCGCGCGTCATCCGCTCGATCAAGGACATGAGTCGCGTGCAGGCCGGCGACGTACTCGTCGCCGACATGACGGATCCCGATTGGGAACCGGTCATGAAGCGCGCGGCGGCGATCGTCACGAACCGCGGCGGCCGCACCTGCCATGCCGCGATTATCGCGCGAGAACTCGGCGTGCCCGCCGTCGTCGGCACCGGCAACGGACTCGACGCAATCGCCGACGGCGTCGAAGTCACCGTGTCGTGCGCCGAGGGCGACACCGGCAATATCTACAAGGGCAAGCTGCCTTTCGAGAAGGTCACGGCCGACCTCGGCAACATGCCGCCGGCGCCGCTGAAGATCATGATGAACGTGGCCAATCCCGAGCGCGCGTTCGATTTCGCGATGCTGCCGAATGCCGGCGTCGGCCTGGCGCGCCTCGAGATGATCATCGCCAGCCACATCGGCCTGCATCCCAAGGCTCTGCTCGAGTACGACCAGCAGGACGTCGAGACGAAGAAGAAGATCGACGAGCGCACCGGCGGCGAAGACCCGGTGCAGTTCTACGTCGATCGGCTCGCCGAAGGCATCGCGACGATCACCGCCGCGTTCGCGCCGAATCCGGTGATCGTGCGCCTGTCGGATTTCAAGTCGAACGAATACGCGAACCTGATCGGCGGCTCGCGCTACGAGCCGCACGAGGAAAATCCGATGATCGGCTTCCGCGGCGCCAGCCGCTACGTCGATCCGACTTTCAAGGACTGCTTCGCGCTCGAGTGCCGCGCGATGAAAAAAGTGCGCGAGGAAATGGGCCTGACCAATGCCTGGGTCATGATCCCGTTCGTGCGCACGCTCGATGAAGGCCGCAAGGTCATCGACGTGCTTGCGGACAACGGGCTCAAGCAGGGCGAGAACGATCTGAAGATCATCATGATGTGCGAGGTGCCGTCGAACGCGCTGCTGGCCGACGAGTTCCTCGACATCTTCGACGGCTTCTCGATCGGCTCGAACGATCTCACGCAGCTCACGCTCGGCCTCGACCGCGACTCGGCGATCGTCGCGAACCTCTTCGACGAACGTGATCCGGCGGTCAAGAAGCTGCTCGCACTCGCGATCAAGACCGCGAAGAAGAAGAAAAAATACATCGGTATCTGCGGCCAGGGCCCGTCCGATCATCCGGACCTGGCCGAGTGGCTGATGGAGCAAGGCATCGAGTCCGTATCACTCAATCCCGATACGGTCGTCGACACCTGGCTCATGCTGGCGAAGAAGAAGAAAGGAAAATAGCGGATTCCAGCTCACGACTCTGGATCACCGATGTTCGGTTTTCCGCAGGCGGCTCGTTCTCTTCCGTATCAAGCGCGTTGCGCGCGTGAAACGAGTCTGGAGAGTCCGCCATGTTTGCCAGGTTGCTTGCTGCGTCCATCGTCCTGCTGGCTGCGTCGCCCGCGGCTTCTGCATACAACGCGCTGAAGAACGGCGCCTTCAGCGGTGGTACGAACGGCTGGAATCTTTCCAGCACGGGAGGCGGTGCGGCCGGCTATGAAAGCTTCTTCGGTACGCCCGCTGGGGGTTCCCTGCGCCTGCAGTCGTACAACTACAACTCGACCTCGCATGCCGACCAGTGTGTCGACATCCACAAGTGGTTCGCGCTCGATTTCAGCCTGCGCAAGTTCAACAATGGCGAGAGCGGCAGTGGTACTCATCCGTTCAAGCTCGACATCTACGATGCGGCCGACTGCGGCGGCAACGTGCTGAGCACGATCACGCTGCCCGACGCGGGCGATCCGGTTGTCGACGGCAGCAATCCGGTCACTGGCTGGATCGAAGTATCGGTCCTCGGCACGCCGCTTCCGTCCGGCGCGCTGAGCGCCAAAGTCAGCCTCGACACGATTGCCGGGCCCAGTGGCGTCTCCTACTACCTTCTCGACGATGTGCAGGTCGTGCCGCCCGACGAGATCTTTCCGGACAGTTTCGAAGGCAGTTGATTGGTCGTCAACGCGGCGCGCGGCTCAGGGCAACGACGCGAGGCGGTCGAGGAATGGTGGCGGCAAACGAAGACGTCCGGTCCAGCCGCGCTGAAGTCCGCTGAGTACACGCAGCATCTGGCCGCGCCCACCGGGCACGCGGCCGAGCGGCAGGAACGTCGAATCGCGAATGCGCGCGACGAGATCGCGATCGGACTGGAACAGCGGCGTCAACCAGCGGCTCCAGAACTGATAGATGCGCACATGTGCCCGCCGCTCGCGCTCATAGCGGGTGAGCGCAGACTCAATGCCGGCTTCGACTCGCAGCGCATCGCGCAATGCCAGCGCATCCATCAAGGCCATGTTGACGCCCTGCCCCAACTGCGGGCTCATCGCGTGCGCCGCATCGCCGACCAGCACCAGCCGGCCGTGGCTCCACCGGCGCAATGCGGCATCGCGGTAACTCGCGCGCTTGAGTTGCGAGGCATCGGTTATGGAAGCCATCTGCGCGCGTGCCTGCGGCCATAGCGTTTCGATTTCTCCGAGCCAGGGCATGATCCCGGACTCCTGCCACGCGCTGAACTCGTTTGTGCGCAGGCTCCAGAAAAAACTCAGGCGCGGCATGGCATCGTCCGGGCGCGTGCCGACCGGCAACATGCCGATCATCTTGCGCGCGGCGACGTAACGCTGGCGCAGCTCGTGCGCATGCGGCCACGCACTCTGCGGCAACAGGCACCACAGTGCGCCCCACGGGTACGGGCGATCGAGATTGATCCGGCCGACCGCTTTGCGCAGACACGAAGCCGAACCATCCGCTGCGATCACCAGATCGTAAGGACCGAACTCGCGGCCGGCGTTGTCGCGAATGCGGCGCCCATCGTCATCGACCGCAACGATGCGATGGCCGCGATGCACCGTCTCGACCCCAGGCCACGCCTGCGCCAGCAGCGCGAACAACGCGCCACGCTGCATGCCCAAACCGAACAGCCGCGCGTCGAGCCCGGCGTAGCGCATGTCCATGACCGCGCGTCCATTCGCGTTTTCGCCGAACAGCCGATCGATGCGCGCGCCATGCGCGAGGGCCTGGTCGAGCAGGCCCATCTCCCACAGCACGTGCAGGCCGACCGGCTGCAACAGGAAACCCGCGCCGACCGGACCAAGTTCGGCGGCCTGCTCGAATACGTCGACGTGGTGTCCGTCGCGCGTCAGCAGGATCGCCGCAGCCTGCCCTGCCGTACCGTAGCCGACTATCGCGATGTGCAGGGGAGCCGAACGCATCGTCGCATTCTCGCAAGATCGCGGCCTGGACGAAGCGCTGCGCCCATGACGATCAGGTTGACGTGATGGCTTCGGAGAACGCGGGCAGAGCCTCGAGGTGACATCGTCCGGACTCGAGCACGTGATATGACTCTTGCAATCGCCGGACGAAGTACGTACATTTGTACGTATGAAAGATATCGACCTCACTGCCAATCAGCGCCGCGTCCTGACTTGCATCGAACGCCATATGGAGCATAATGGCGTGGCGCCATCACTGCGGGAAATATCGGAATATCTTGGGCTTAGCAGTCATTCCTCAGCGCAGGATTATGTCGAGGCCCTGATCCGCAAAGGTGCGCTGGAACGCTTGCCGCAACATCGCGGCCTGCGTCTGGCGCAACGCTCAAGGGCACCGGCGGCGACGCTCCCCCTCGTCGGACGCGTCGCCGCCGGCAGCCCGATCATGTCGGAAGGCAACGTCGAGGCGAACTACGCCGTCGACCCGACGCTGTTCCGGCCACGTGCCGATTTCCTGTTGCGCGTCGTCGGCATGAGCATGCGCGATGCGGGCATCGTCGATGGCGACCTGCTGGCCGTGCATCGCACGCGGAGTGCCGAGGATGGCAGCATCGTCGTCGCCCGGCTCGATGACGAAATCACGGTCAAGCGCCTGCAGCACCGGCGCGATCGTCTGCTGCTGTTGCCGGAAAATCCGGATTTCGAACCGATCGAAGTCGATCCGCGCCGCGTCGACAGCTTCGCCATCGAAGGCCTCTACGTCGGCATCATTCGCCGGAGCTGACATGAATCTGCGCGCCGCCGCTGGGCAGGAGCCCAAGTGCCTCGGAGGCCAGGGATGGCCGAGAGAGGCCGTGCCTGCCGCACTCGATGCGGTCCTTCAACATCCGGGTATCTGGCGCCGCTCCGCGCCCGCGCAGCAGCATGTACGTACACTGTCGACCGGCCTGACCGAGCTCGATGCACTGCTGCCCGGCGGCGGCTGGCCGTGCGGCGCACTGAGCGAGATCCTGTTCGGCCATGACGGCATCGGCGAACTCGCCTTGCTGATGCCGGCGCTGGCCGAACTCACCCATCGGCGCCAGCGCGTGGTGTTCGTCGCCCCACCCTACATTCCCTATGCGCCGGCACTCGACGCCCACGGGCTGGACCTGCGCTACGTCGTGCAGATCGAATCCACTGCGGCCGAGGGTGCGTGGGGCTCCGAGCAGTGTCTGCGTTCCGGTTCGTGCGGCGCCGTGCTGAGCTGGCTGCACCAAGCCGACTATACGCAGCTGCGGCGTCTGCAGCTGGCGGCCGAAAGCGGCGATGCGCTCGCTTTCCTGTTCCGCCCGGCGCATTCGGCGAGCAAGGCCAGCCCGGCCGCATTGCGGCTGCAGCTGCACGCCGATGCCGGACAGGTCGATATCGAAATCCTGAAATGCCGCGGCAATCTCGACTGGCAGCGCCCGACCAGATTGCGATGGCGCGCGTAGACGCTCCGCCGAACTTCGCCTCAGCTGCTGAGACGCCGAAAGCTCACGCTGGCATCCCGGCACTTCCGACCGCAATGCAATGCTCTGGGCCTGCCTTTATTTTTCCGATCTGCCACTGCGTGCCGTGTTCGAGGAAGGCGAGCTGGCGTTGCCCTGCGCCGTGGTCGATGGCCCGCGTCAACGCCCGCATGTCGTTCTGGCCAATGCGCCGGCCCAGCGCAACGGTGTAAGCACGGGCCGTGTGCTCGCGGCATCACGCGCCCTGTGCGCGACCCTGCAGGCGCGAACGCGCGACCGGCCGGGCGAACAGCGGCTGCTGCTGAGCCTCGCCGCCTGGGCCTACCGCTTCAGCAGCCACGTCAGCCTGTGCGCGCCGGACGCCCTGTTCATCGAAGTCGGCGCCAGCCTGCGCCTGTTCGGCGGCTGGCCGGCACTCGAGCGGCGCCTGCGCCGCGAACTCGTCGCGATCGGCTATGCGCCGGCCATCGCCGTGGCGCCGCTGCCCGCGGCCGCGCGCGTCCTGGCGGCGCAGCACGACGGCTTCTTCGCCGACCAGCGCGAACCGTTGCTGACCGCGCTCGGTTGCATGCCGATTGCCGGCTCCGGTCTCGGCAGCGAAGCTATTTCACTTTTATACAATGTCGGTGCACGCACTTTGCGCGATGCATTCGCCCTGCCGCGCCCGGAACTGGCGCGGCGCATCGGGCCCGCGTCGCTGGCGGCACTCGATCGCCTGCGCGGCATCGACCAGGAGATCCTGCCGCTATACGAACCGCCGGATCGTTTCGAGCATCGCGTCGAACTCGACGACCGCGTCGACGCGTGGCCGCCGCTGCTGTTCCCGCTGCGCCGCCTGTGCGGCGAACTGGCGCTGTTCCTCGCCGCGCGCGACGGTGGCGTGCAGCGCTGCGACCTCGTGCTCGATCACGAGGACAAACCGGCCACGCGCGTCACGATCGAACTGCTGACGCCGCAACGCGAGGCACGCACCTTGTACGAACTCGCGCGCAGCCGGCTCGAGCGCATCGCCCTGGCCGCTCCGGTCTGCGGCATCGCGCTCATCGCCACGGACCTGCCGGAATTCCGCCCGCGCCACCATGATCTGTTCGAACCGCAGCGCGCACAGGGCCAGGAATGGCCGGAACTCGCCGAGCGTCTGCGCGCACATCTCGGCGACGATGCGGTTCGCCGGCTCGCCGCTGCTGCCGATCATCGGCCTGAACGCGCGTGGTGCTCCACGGCCGTGAATCCTGCGACGCCGGAAACATCGTCGCGTACCGGAAGCACCACCCTCACCCCACCCGTTGCCAGGTTCGGCTTCGCCTCGCCAAGCCCCCCCCGCCAGCGGGAGAGGGGGCAAAGCGTCGCCGAGGCCGATGCTTCACCTCTTCCATCGGCGAGAGAGGCCGCGCCGCAGACCCGGGTGAGGGTGGCGCAAGAAGGTGCAGCGCCAGCTGCCATTCAATCGCACCCATCTCGCCCTTTATGGCTGCTGCATCGTGCAATGCCACTGCGCGGTGCGGCGCCGCATATATTGGCCGGCCCTGAACGCATCGAAAGCGGCTGGTGGGACGGCGGCGACACGCGCCGTGACTATTACGTCGTGCAGACGCGCGAAGGCCAGCGCGCCTGGGCTTTTCTCGTGCCCGGCTCGAACGACGGCTGGATGCTGCACGGCTGGTTTGCGTGAAACGCCATCACTCGCCCCATCGCTTCGGCCGGCAGTCGCGCGTCAACGAACATCCGCGCGAAATCGGCGAACCGTCGCAACGCATGCGTGATCGCGCGGCTCAGTTCGTCGCCAAAACGACCGACGCTCGATCTTCTCCCTCTCCCCGCTTGCGCGGAGAGGGTCGGGGTGAGGGGGAAGTGCCACCCGGCATTTCTACGTCTGGCTACTACGATCATCTCTCCCCCCTCACCCCAGCCCTCTCCCCGCGAGCGGGGAGAGGGGGTAAATACCATCAAGCGGAGAACGAGTACGCCGAACTGCACTGCCTGTCGAATTTCAGTTTCCAGCGCGGCGCGTCGAGTGCGGATGAATTATTCACGCGCGCGAAGAAGCTCGGCTACCGCGCGCTGGCCATCACCGACGAATGCTCGCTGGCCGGCATCGTGCGCGCGCTCGAAACATCGAAGGAAACGGGCATTGCGCTGATCGTCGGCACCGAAATCTGCCTCGCTGACGGACCGAAGCTCGTCGTGCTGGCGATGAATCATGATGGCTATTCCGACATCTGCCGGCTGATCACGACCGGCCGCCGGCGCAGCGCCAAGGGCGAATACCTGCTGACCCGCGTCGACGCCGAACAGCTCGGCGCCGGCGTCTGCCTACTCTGGTTGCCGGAATCGTCATACCGGCCAAGGATTGGCCGGGATCCAGACTCCGGGACGGAAAATATTGCAAAGTGGATAATGCAGCATTTCCACGGCCGCGCCTGGCTCGCCGTCGAGCTGCACCGCGGCCCCGACGACGTTGCTGCACTCGAGCAGTTGCGCGAGCTTGGTGCTCGCCACGATCTGCCGCTGGTCGCGGCCGGCGACGTGCACATGCATGTGCGCCGGCGGCGCGCATTGCAGGACGCGATGACCGCTATCCGTCTCGGCTGCACGGTTGCCGAGGCTGGTCATGCGCTGTTTCCGAATGGCGAGCGCCACCTGCGCCGGCTCGATCAGCTTGCCGCGATCTACCCGGCTGACCTGCTGGCCGAGACGCTGCGCATTGCCGAACGTTGCACGTTCGACCTCGACGGCATCAACTACCGCTACCCGAAGGAACTCGTGCCGGAAGCATTCAATGCCGATGCGAATGCGTATCTGCGCCAGAAGACTTTCGACGGCGCCGCGAATATCTGGCTGCACGGAATCCCGGAAAAAGTCCGCACGCAAGTCGACAAGGAACTCGCGCTGATCGCCGAATGCAGGTTCGAGCATTTCTTCCTGACCGTCGAGGACATCGTGAGCTGGGCGCGCGCGCAGGAACCACCGATCCTGTGCCAGGGCCGCGGCTCCTCGGCGAATTCCGCGGTCTGCTACTGCCTCGGCATCACCTCGGTGTCGCCGGAAAGCGGCAACCTGCTGTTCGAACGCTTCCTGTCGAGGGAACGCAACGAGCCGCCGGACATCGATGTCGACTTCGAGCACGAGCGGCGCGAGGAGGTCATCCAGTACGTGTTCAACAAGTACGGCCGCGACCGCGCCGCACTCGCCGCGACCGTGATCAGCTATCGCAGCAAGAGCGCGCTGCGTGATGTCGGCCATGCGCTTGGACTGACCGACGACGCGCTCGACCAGCTCAGTGCGATTTCGACGCGCGTACCGAACGGCCTATCCCAGAAACAGGCCATACGTGAGCGGGGCTTCGATCCCGACAGCCGCGTGATGCGCCAGTTATTCGCCCTTGCCGGCGAATTGCGTGGGTTTCCGCGTCATCTTTCACAGCACGTCGGCGGCTTCGTGATCTCGGACCAGCCGCTGCATCATCTCGTGCCGGTCGAAAACGCGGCGATGCCGGAACGCACGATCATCCAGTGGGACAAGGACGACCTCGAGACGATGAAGCTGCTCAAGGTCGACTGCCTCGCGCTCGGCATGCTGACGTGCCTGCGCAAATGCATCGACCTGCTGCATGAGCATGGTCTTTGGACCCTGCCGTACACCGGTGCGAAGCCGGCACTGCACGACATTCCGCAGAAGGATGCGAAAGACGACGAGCAGGCGCGGAACGTCTACGACATGATCTGCCGCGCCGACACGATCGGCGTGTTCCAGATCGAATCGCGCGCGCAGATGTCCATGCTGCCGCGCCTGCAGCCGCGCGGTTTCTACGACCTCGTCATCGAGGTCGCGATCGTCCGGCCCGGACCGATCCAGGGCAACATGGTCCATCCGTACCTGCGCCGGCGCAAAAAAATCGAGCCGGTCGACTATCCGCAATCTGGATTCGAGCGCGAATCCGGTTCATCGGCATCGAAGGTCAAGGAAGTGCTGGAGCGCACGCTCGGCGTGCCGATCTTCCAGGAACAGGTCATGAAGCTGATCCAGGTCGTAGCCGGATTCACGCCGGGCGAGGCCGACGAACTGCGCCGTGCGATGGCGGCTTGGAAGCGCCGCGGCGGCCTGGAGAAATTCCACGACCGCATCCGCGACGGCATGCGCGAGCGCGGCTACAGCGACGAGTACTTCGAACGCATCTTCGAACAGATCAAGGGTTTCGGCGACTACGGTTTTCCGGAATCGCATGCGGCCAGCTTTGCCCGGCTCGCCTGGGCCTCGTGCTGGCTCAAGTGTTACCACCCGGCCGCCTTCACCTGCGCGTTGTTGAATTCGCAGCCGATGGGTTTTTATCAGCCCTCGCAACTGATTCAGGATGCGCAGCGGCATGGCGTTCGCGTACTGCCGGTCGACGTGATGGTCAGCGATTGGGATTGCGCCCTCGAAGAAATCAGGCAGCCGCAAGCCGCCGCATTGCGCCTTGGCTTGCGTCAGATAAAGGGAATCTCAGAAGTGCTCGCCAGACGCATCGTTGCTGCCCGCAATGCAGCGTCGTTCCGCGGCGTGGCCGATCTGGTCGAACGCGCGCGCATCAATGCCGGCGAACGCGCGTGCCTGGCCAATGCCGGAGCCTTGAACAAGCTCAGCGGCCATCGCCATCGCGCGCGCTGGGACAGTGCCGGTGCAGAATTGCCGTTGCCGGTGCTCGCCGGCGCCGCGCCGCGCGAAGCGGACGTTGCCTTGCGCCCACCGTCACTGCGCGAAGACGTGATGACCGACTACGCGACACTCGGTCTGTCGCTGACGCTGCATCCGCTCGCACTGATCCGGCCGGCCCTCGCCCGCCGCCGTGTCGTGCCCGCACGCACGACCACCGACGCCGCCAACCATGGCCGCCACCTGCGCTGTGCCGGCCTGGTCACTGTCCGCCAGCACCCGGGCACGGCCAAGGGCGTCACCTTCGTCACGCTCGAGGACGAAACCGGCTCGGTCAACGTCGTCGTCTGGCGCGCGCTCGCCGAGCGCCAGCATCGCGTGCTGATCGAATCGGCGCTCATGTGCGTGGAAGGCAAGCTTGAAGCACACGACGGCGTGCATCATTTGATCGCCAATCGCCTGCACGATTACAGCAAGCTGCTGCCCGAGTTCGCGTTCACATCGCGCGACTTCCATTGATCCACCATGAAACGAGGCGGCTTGCGCAGGAACCAAAAACTGTGCCTCGTCTAGTTCGAGGGATTTCACAGTCTTCCGGCCAGTGCTATCGTTTGACGGGCGCACGGGATATCGGCTGCGCGCGAGACGGCATTCCCGGGGCCGCGGTGTCTCACGTAGTGGCGAGGCCATGACGCAAGGTCAGCAGTTCTTTGTCCTGATGGCCGGTCTGGCGTTCATTGCCGGCGCTGCGTTTGCCGTGGTCTGGCGCGAGTTGCGGCGGATTTCGTCGTGGATCGCCTCCGCCTCGTACCTCCTGTACGGCGTCTACGAATGCTACATGCAGCTGTTCGTGCCTCAGGCGACCCTCCGCATCGACCTGCTCGTGCTGTATCCCGCCCTTCTTCTCCTCACGCTGGTTGCCTTGCTACGCGCCAAACCTGTCAGGCGTTGAGCTGCAACGATGGGACGTCGTTTTCACGGCATCGAGGTCAGCCTGTTCCTTCCAACGCTGTGGCGACTCCGATCGGGACTGCGCAATGCGGGCGCGCACGTCAGTGACGTGGGCCTGCCGTAGCCCGTTAAATTGCCAGGCGTGAAAGTTTCAGGAAGTGCCCGTGCTGATAGCGGCTCATGCGCAGTTCCTTGCCGGTGGTCAGCACGATCACGTGATAGCCATTGAACCACGGGTGGATCGCCTTGATCCGCTCGACGTTGACGATGGCGGACCGGTGCACGCGGACGAACTTGCGCGGGTTGAGGCGCGCTTCGAGCGTCGCCATCGTCTCGCGCAATTCGTACACGTTCCTGCCGGCATGCAGGCGCACGCTGTTTCGATTCGCCTCGATCCAGTCGATCTCCGCGACATCGAGCAACGTGATGTGCTCGTCGACCGGAACCGGAATGCGCTGCACATAATCCTGTTCCCTGCGCAGATCGGCCAGTGCCTGCAGCACCTTTGCCGGCGTCACATCGGAATCCGCCTTGGCCGACAGCCTTCGCTTCGCGCGTTCCAGCGTCAGTGCGAAGCGACTGCGGCTGAACGGCTTGACCAGGTAATCGACCGCGTTGGCTTCGAACGCACGCACCGCATAACGCTCGTAAGCAGTGACGAAGACTGTAGCGGGTATCTCGGCGTGGTCGAGGCTGGCGATCATCTCGATGCCGGTCATCTCTGGCATCTGGATGTCGAGAAAAATCAGATCGGGCCGGAGCCGCCGGATCGACTCCAGTGCGCTTGCACCATCTCCGTATTCGCCGAGCAGCTCGATATCCGGATCGTCGCGCAGCAGGCGCGCAACGCTGTGGCGCGCGATCGGCTCGTCGTCGACGATCAGTGTACGTATGCTCATGCCGCGGCAGCCGCAAACGCTGCGGCATCGTTCAAGCCGGTTGTCCGAAAGGGAATTCGCACCCTGCAGATCACGCCGATCGGGACCAGCGACTCGATGTAAAGTGTTCCCGCGTCACCGTACAGCTCTTTGAGCCGCAGCCGCGAATTTGACAATCCCACGCCGCGCACGAGTGCTGCCTCCGGCGCAACGTCCAGCGAGCTGTTGCGATTGCGCACCTCGAGATACAGGTTGTCGGAATCGCGGTGCGCGGAAACCTCGATGCAGTCGCTGCCGGCATGCCTGCCGATGCCGTGATGGATCGCGTTTTCGACCAGCGGCTGCAGGATGAGACTAGGCACGGCCGCGCGCATCGTGGACGCGCCCGCGTCGATGCGCGTCGTCAGGCGATCCTTGAAGCGAATGCGCTGTATGCCGAGATAGAGGTCGAGCAGCTCGAGCTCGCGCGCAAGCGTGACTTCCTGGCGATCGTCGTCGAGATAGGCGCGCAGCAAGTCACTCAGGCGCAGCAGCATGTCTTCGGCGACGACGGCGTCCTCACGGATCAACGTCGACACCGCATGCAGCGTGTTGAACAGGAAGTGCGGATGCAACTGCATCTTCAGTACCTGCAAACGCGATTGCGCAAGCTGCGCCCTCAGCTGGCTTGCCTGAAGCATGCGACGATTCTTCTCGCGGTAGAAGTGCGTCGCCTGCCTGATGGTGACCAGCACCCAATAGGTGATCATGCCGGTTGCCGCGTGTTTGCTGACGAACTGCGACAGCTGTTGGGAAACCGGCGGATTTCCCGGCTCGGTCAGATGCGCGACCACGGCACCGAGAATGATGGCGCAGCACGTGAACACGATGCTCGCGAGGGCATGTATGGGAAGGAAGCGCAACCTGCGCGGCGGCTCGATCGGAAAGCGCGACGTCAACCAGAACACGCCCGGCGCCAGAAAGGCGAGCGAGTACCACTCGACCATCGACCAACGGATGTAGTCCACTGCATTCCAGGTGAATCCGCGCACGGCATCGGTTTCGTACCATTGCAGCGCAAACAGCACGACCAGAATCGTCCACACCGCCATGTAACGCAGAAATTGCATTCGACGCACCCATTGCCTGCAGGCATGATCGCCGGGTCGTGCGATCCATGTCCCGTGCCGATCATCCTACGCAATCGCTGGGACGCGCGAACAGTGGCGCAGCACGGGACTACGATTCGTCCGCAACGGGCTACGATTCGTCCCGAAATGCTTCCTGCAATTGCGTGTAGACGTCTCAATCGGCGCGCCTGTCGATCCATTCGCGACAGGCTCTCCTACCCAAGAGGTGTCGCCATGCGCACTGTAATTCTTCTACTGTTGGCCGCTGTCCCCGCAGCGGCCAATGCCCAAACGTATTACCTGGACATCATCAACACGGCACCGAACAGCATCGTCTCGTTCGCCGCAGCTCCCGCGGGAACGCAACAGTTTCGCAACATCGTGCTTTCCGGCCGGCCTGTTTACGGCGGCGGCGACTCGGCCACCGTTTCCTTCGACAAAGCCGACGGCGGCTGCCTGCGGGATCTGCGCCTGACATTCGCCGATGACCGCGTACTGCTGCAGAAGGCCTTCAACATCTGCAAGTTCAGCAGCTACCACACAGGCCGCTACTGGCGCGCGATGCCGAAATATCCGGTCGTCGCCTCGAAGCCCTGACGCGCAAAGGTCGAGCGGGCCATGTGGCCCGTCGCGCCAAGCCCTTTCGCGCCCCGCCACCATACGATTCGCCGATGACAGAGCCACTGCGCTAAGATTCCTGCGGTTTTCCGGCAAAGCGCGGCATGGCGAGGATCCTGACCATCGAAGACGATCCGGTGACGGCGCGTGAAATCGTCGCCGAGTTGCAGGCGTACGGCAACGAGGTCGAATGCGTCAGCGACGGCCGCACGGGCCTGGATCATGCGCTGCACGGCAACTACGACGCGATCACGCTCGACCGCATGCTGCCCGGTCTCGACGGACTCGCCGTCGTCACCGAATTGCGCCGCGCCGGCATCGATACGCCGGTGCTGATGATCAGCGCTCTGAGCGACGTGGACGCCCGCGTGCGCGGACTGCGTGCCGGCGGCGACGACTACCTCACCAAGCCGTTCGCGCCGGAGGAGATGGCCGCGCGCATCGAGGTCATGCTGCGCCATCGGCGCATGAGCGTACCGGAGACGGTACTGCGAGTCGGCGACCTGCAACTCGATCTGATCGCACGCACTGCGCAGCGCGATGCGACCACTCTGGAGCTGCTGCCGATCGAGTTCCGCCTGCTCGAATACCTGATGCGTAATGCCGGCCAGGTGCTCACGCGCACTATGATCTTCGAGGCCGTCTGGGGTTACCACTTCGATCCTGGCACCAACGTGATCGACGTGCACATCGGTCGCCTGCGGCGCAAGGTCGACACCAGCGGCGCGCTGCCGCTGATCCAGACCGTGCGCGGCTGCGGCTACACGATCCGGAGCGCCGATGACTGAGAACGATGAGGCCGATCGCCGCGATCGCCTGAGCGGACGCTGGCGCTCGAGCACGGTGCGATTGATCGCGATCTACGGCACGTTCTTTCTGCTATGGAGCATCGTCCTGGTCGCCGCGATCAACTGGCAGACGACGCAATTCCTCGATCGTGTGGTCGGCGAGATCCTCGAACAGCGCGCGCACTATCTGGCCAACGTCGATCGCGAACACCTGCCGTCGATGCTTGCGGCGACGAACCAGCTCGACCTGCGCGGCGTCATGTACTTCGGCCTGTTCGATGCGAACGGCGCCTACGTGTCGGGCAATATCGATCGGCCGCCGGAGAACCTGCAGCCGGATGGCCAGATTCGCCCGCTGCCGAACGGGCTGCAGACCACCAGCGGTGAGCGCAATGCACGCGCGCTCGGCGTGGCGATGCGCCTGCCGTCCGGCGACCTGCTCGTGCTTGCACGCTACACCAGCGTCGCCGACCGCATCGGCGCGATGACGCGCAGCGCGCTCGGCTGGGCCTTGTCGCTGCTGCTGATTCCCGGACTCCTCGGCGGCTTCCTGTTGAGCCGCGGCCCGTTCCAGCGCGTGCGCAATATCGAAACCTCGATCCAGCCGATCATGCGCGGCGACCTCGGCGCGCGTTTGCCGGTTTCCGGCCGCCGCGACGAACTCGACATGCTCGCATCGATCGTCAATCGCATGCTCGACCGCATCGAGCGGCTGCTCGGCGAAGTCAAGGGCGTTTCCGACAATATCGCTCACGACCTGCGCACGCCACTGACACGCCTGCGCGCCCAGCTCTACCGCCTGCAGGCAGAAACCGATCCGACCGATGCGCACAGGCCGATGCTCGAGCAGTGCATCGTCGATACCGATGCCCTGCTCGACCGCTTCCGCGCTCTGTTGCGCATTTCCGAGCTCGAGGACCTGCGCCGGCGCGCCGGATTTGCCGAGGTCGACATTGCCGACACACTGCGCCAGGTGTACGAACTCTATACTCCGGTTGCCGAGGACAAGGGCGTCAAGCTGGAACTGAGCGCCAAGGGCACGGCACCGGTCAACGCCGATGCCCATCTGCTGATCGAGGCGCTCAGCAATCTCGTAGCGAATGCCATCAAGTTCACGCCGGCGCACGGCACCGTGGAATTGCGCGCGGAACGTACAGCGAACGGGGCACGCATCGACGTGCTCGACAACGGACCTGGCATTCCGACGGCGGAGCGCGGTGCCGTGTTGCGGCGCTTCTACCGCAGCGAAAGCGGCCGCGATGCGCCAGGGTTCGGCCTGGGCCTTTCCATCGTCGCGGCGATCATGCACCTGCATGACTTCCGCTTGGAGATCAGCGACAACAATCCGCGCGGCGCCCGCCTGACGATCTACTGCTGGCCACAAGGCGGGCAATCTCCGGCATAAACCCGTCGCGCAGCATCAAGATGAAGAAAGTTTCATCTTGCGCGCGCGATCTGCTGGCGTTCGACGCGGTCGAATGCCGTTGTACGCAAATGCCATCCGCCTAAATAAATCTTCATCTCCCGTGGCTTGGAAGAGGTCGTCCCACGACCTAACTTAAGCACCCGAAGAAGGCCATCCGGAAACTCCCATGCTCGGTATCGTCCGCATCGCCCTGAGCCGGCCGTACACGTTCATCGTGCTGGCCCTGCTGATCCTGATCATCGGGCCGCTGGCCGCCTTGCGCACGCCGACCGACATTTTCCCGAATATCAACATTCCGATCGTCGCGGTCGCGTTCCAGTACACCGGCCTGCCGCCCGACCAGATGTCCGGCCGCATCACGACACCGTTTCAGCGTGCGCTGACGACGACGGTCAACGACATCGAGCATATCGAGGCGAACTCGTACACCGGCTTCGGCATCATCAAGATCTTTTTCCACCCGACCGTCGACATCAACATGGCCAATGCGCAGGTCACGGCAATCGCGCAGACGCTGATCAAGCAGATGCCGCCGGGAACGACGCCGCCGCTGATCCTCAACTACAGCGCATCGACGGTGCCGATCCTGCAGCTGGCACTGTCGGGCAAGGGGTTGTCCGAACAGCAGCTCGCCGACCTCGGCATGAACCAGCTGCGCACGCGCCTGGTCACCGTGCAGGGTGCGGCGATTCCCTGGCCGTTTGGCGGCAAGTCGCGCCAGGTGCAGATCGACCTCGATACGGGCGCGCTTCAATCGCGCGGCCTGACCGGCCAGGATGTCGCCAATGCACTCGCCGCGCAGAACCTGATCGTGCCCGCCGGTACGCAGAAGATCGGCGATCAGGAATATACGATCAATCTCAACAATGCGCCGTCGGACATCGAGGGTCTGGCGAATCTGCCGATCAAGAGCGTCAACGGCGCCATGGTCTACATCCGCGACATCGCCCACGTGCGCGATGGCAGCGCGGTGCAGGGCAACATCGTGCATGTCGACGGCGGGCGTTCGGTGCTGATGTCGGTCTTCAAGAACGGCGCAACGTCGACCCTTGACATCATCGACGGCGTGAAGCGGCTCATGGAGGAAGTCAAGCCATCGTTGCCGGACAACCTCGAAGTCAAGGCAATCGGCGATCAGTCGATGTTCGTGCGCAACGCGATCAGCGGCGTGGTCAAGGAAGGCGTCATCGCTGCAGCGCTGACAAGCCTGATGATCCTGCTGTTCCTCGGCAGCTGGCGCTCGACACTGATCGTAACCGTGTCGATTCCTCTCTCCATTCTCGGCGCGGTGGCGACTCTGGCTGCGCTCGGCGAGACCCTCAACATCATGACGCTCGGCGGTCTCGCACTCGCGGTCGGCATACTCGTCGACGAAGCGACGGTCACGATCGAGAGCATCAACTGGCACCTCGAGCATGGCAAGGACGTGCAGACCGCAATCCTCGACGGCGCCGCGCAGATCGTCGTGCCGGCCTTCGTCTCGCTGCTGTGCATCTGCATCGTGTTCATCCCGATGTTCTTCCTCGAGGGCGTCGCCCGCTTCCTGTTCGTGCCGATGGCCGAGGCGGTAATGTTCGCGATGGTGTTCTCGTTCATCCTGTCGCGCACGCTCGTGCCGACGATGGCCAAGTACCTGCTGAAACGTCACGCAGCGCATGTCGACGAGCACGGTGACGTGATCGACGAGGCGCCGTCGAACAATCCGCTCGTGCGTTTCCAGCGCGGCTTCGAGCAGCGCTTCATCCGCATGCGCGCAAGCTACCGCGAGGCATTGACGCTGGCCGTCGAACATCGCCGGCTGTTCGTGAGCGGCTTTCTGGTTTTCATTGCGGCTTCGTTTCTGCTACTGCCGTTCGTCGGCCGGAATTTCTTCCCGTTCGTCGACGGCGGACAGATTCTCATGCACGTGCGCGCGCCGGTCGGCCTTCGCGTCGAAGAGACCGCTGCGCGCTTCGCCGACGTGCAGAAGGCGATCCGCGACATCATCCCGGCGAAAGAGCTGGGTGCAATGGTCGACAACGTCGGCTCGTACATCTCCAGCATCAACACGATTTACAACAACACCGGCACGATCGGCGAACAGGACGGCGACATCCAGATTTCGCTCAATGAAGGCCACGCGCCGACCGAGGACTACGTGCGGCGCCTGCGCGAGGAATTGCCGCGCCGCTTCCCGGGGCTGACCTTCTCGTTCCTGCCGGCCGACATCGTCAGCCAGATCCTGAACTTCGGCGCGCCGGCGCCGATCGACCTGCAGGTTCGCGGCAACAACCTCGATGCGAATTTCGCCTACGCGAACAAGCTGCTCACGCAGATTCGCCGCATTCCCGGTATCGCCGATGCGCACATCCAGCAATCGGCCGGTGCTCCCATCCTGAATGTCGATGTCGACCGCACCCGCGCACAGTACGCCGGTGTCACCGCGCGCGACGTGACCAACAGCCTGGTCGTCAATCTCGCCGGATCGAGCCAGGTCGCACCGACGTTCTGGCTCAACCCGCAGAATGGCGTGAACTACCCGATCGTCATGCAAACACCGCAGTACCAGGTCGATTCGCTGGAGAAACTGCAGAGCCTGCCGATCAATGCGACCGGCGCGCAGACGGCGGTGCTCGGCAGTATCGCCGATATCTCGCGCAGCCACGGCAATGCGGTCGTTTCGCAGTACGACATCCAGTCGCTGGTGCAGATCTACGCGACGACACAGGACCGCGATCTCGGCGCGGTTTCCGCCGATATCCAGAAAGTCATCGACGCCAACGCGCAGGACAAGCCGAAGGGCGCCACCGTCGCGCTGGTCGGCCAGGTGCGCACGATGAACCACGCGTTTTCCGGCCTGTTGTTCGGCCTGCTCGGCGCGATCGTGCTCGTGTACTTCCTGATCGTCGTCAATTTCCAGTCGTGGAGCGATCCGTTCGTCATCATCACCGCGTTGCCCGCCGCGCTGGCCGGCATCGTCTGGATGCTGTTCGCCACGCACACGACATTTTCCGTGCCAGCCCTGACCGGCGCGATCATGTGCATGGGCGTCGCCACGGCGAACAGCGTGCTGGTGATCAGTTTCGCGCGCGAAAAGCTCGAGGAATTGCGCGATTCGACCGCCGCGGCCATCGAGGCCGGCTTCGTGCGCCTGCGCCCGGTATTGATGACTGCGCTGGCGATGATCATCGGCATGGCGCCGATGTCGCTCGGCCTCGGCGAAGGCGGCGAACAGAACGCGCCGCTCGGCCGCGCCGTGATCGGTGGTCTCGTGTTCGCCACCGTAGCCACGCTGTTTTTCGTTCCGGTCGTTTTCAGCATCGTGCACCGCCGCTTCGGCGAAAAATCCGCACCCGATTCCGCATTTGGAGAAGCCCATGTCGCCGCCTGACGCCATTCGAACTTCCGCACCGCCGCGGCGCGGCCTGCGCCTCACCGGCATCGTCTTCGCGATCGTCGCAATCGTCGTCGTCGCCACGGGCCTTTATTCGCGCGCGTCGGGCAATGCACGCCTGCGCGAATGGACCGACGCCCAGGCGATTCCGATCGTCGCCGTCGCACCGCCGGCATCCGGCGCGAATGCGGGTGCTCTCGAGCTGCCGGGGCGGCTCGAAGCCTATTCGCGCGCACCGATTTATGCGCGCGTCAGTGGTTATCTGAAGAGCTGGAAATACGACATCGGCGCGCGTGTCAAGGCCGGCCAGGTGCTCGCCGAGATCGAGACGCCCGACCTCGACCAGCAGCTGCAGCAGGCGCGTGCCGACCTCAACACGGCCCAGGCAAACGAGAAGCTCTCGGAAGTCACCGCCGATCGCTGGCAGAAGATCCTGAAATCCAACGCTGTGTCGAAGCAGGATGTCGACGAGAAGGTCAGCGACCTTGCGGCGAAGCGCGCCGCGGTGGCTTCGGCCAAGGCCAATGTCGACCGCTTCGTCGCCATGAAGGGGTTCACGCACATCGTTGCGCCATTCGACGGCGTGGTGACCGCGCGCAACACCGACGTCGGCGCGCTGATCAACGCCGGCACCGCCGCGGGCCTGGAGCTCTTCGTCATTTCCGACACGCACAAGCTGCGTGCGTACGTGAATGTGCCGCAGGCCTACGTGCGCAATGTGCAGCCGGGCACAAAGGCCGAGCTGACCGTGCCGGAGCATCCCGAAAAGTCCTATGCGGCGACGATCGAAACTTCGTCGCAGGCAGTGACGGCGTCGTCCGGTACGACGCTGATGCAACTCGTCGTCGACAATTCCGCCGACGAGCTGCTGCCGGGCAGCTACGCCAACGCACGCCTGCAGTTGCCGTCCAATGCCGAGGCGCTGAGCATCCCGGCCAGCGCGCTGATCTTCGATGCGAAGGGCCTGAGCGTTGCCACCGTCGGTGCCGACAACCGCGTCGCGGTGAAGGCAGTGACGATAGCGCGCGATCTCGGCAGCAAGATCGAAATCGCCTCGGGCCTCGGCGCGAACGACCGCGTCATACAGAATCCGCCGGACGGTATCGCCAGCGGCGCGGAGGTGCGCATCGCCGGCTCGAACGCAAAGGCGGCGGATGGCGCGAAGCCGAAAAACGAAAAAGGCTGAGGCTCGAGCGCAGCCGTCAGAGCACGAGCTGAACCCGCAACGCGAGGAGCAGGACGAAAGAAGGTTGCGCTCAGACCGCCGGCCCACCCCCGAGCCGCCCCATGAACTGCCGGTAATAGCGTAGTTCAGCAATCGAATCGCGCGTGTCGGCCAGCGCCGTGTGCGCCGAGTCCTTGGCGAAGCCCTTGTACAGGTCCGGGGCCCAGCGTCGAGCAAGTTCCTTGATCGTCGACACGTCGAGATTGCGGTAGTGGAAGAACCGCTCGAGCCGCGGCATCAGCCGATGCAGGAAACGCCGGTCCTGGCAAATCGAGTTGCCGCACATCGGCGACTTTCCCGCCGGTACCCAGCGCAAGAGAAACTCCACGGTCCGCGCTTCGGCCACGCCGAAGTCAGTGGCCGAGTCGAGGACACGCTGCCACAAGCCAGACTTGCGGTGCTGGTTGCGGTTCCAGTCGTCCATTGCCTCGAGTCGACTCAGTGGATGACGGATTGCGAACTCCGGTCCCTCGGCGAGCACCTCGAGGGACTTGTCGGTCACGATCGTCGCGATCTCGAGAATGGAGTCGCTGTCGCAATCCAGGCCGGTCATTTCCAGGTCGATCCAGATGAGATGGTCGTCGTGAATGGTCGGCTCGGTCATGGTCGGATCACACGGTGAGACCGGCAAACGATAGCATCTGGCCACGCCTGCGCACAGGGCACGCTCACTTCAGTTAGGCTTCGCGTATGAACGGATTCACGAGTTTTTACTGGCACGACTACGAAACCTTCGGCATCGACCCGTGCCGCGACCGCCCGGCGCAGTTCGCCGGCCAGCGAACGAACGGCGATCTCGAACCCATCGGCGACCCGCTGGCGATCTATTGCAGGCCGGCGCGCGACGTGCTGCCGAACCCGATTTCCTGCCTGATCACCGGAATCACGCCACAGCGGGCCGAGCGCGACGGCCTGATCGAGGCGGAGTTTGCCGCGCGCATCCAGGAAGAACTGGCCGAACCGGGCACGTGTGCGGTCGGCTTCAACTCGATCCGCTTCGACGACGAATTCACGCGCAACCTGCTCTACCGGAACTTCTACGATCCCTATGCCCGGGAATGGGAAAACGGCAATTCGCGCTGGGACGTCATCGACCTCGCGCGCATGTGCTACGCCTTGCGTCCGCAAGGCATCGAATGGCCGCTGCGTGAGGACGGCACGCCGAGTTTCCGCCTCGAGGATCTGACTGCGGCAAACAACATCGGGCATCAACAGGCGCATGACGCGCTGTCCGACGTCAACGCGACGATCGCGATTGCCCGCCTTCTGCGCCAGCGCCAGCCCAGGCTTTTCGCCTGGTACTTTGCGCTGCGCCGCAAGCAACGCGCCTTCGAACTGCTCGACCATGTGCATCGCACGCCGGTGCTGCATGTCTCCTCGCGCTATCCGGCCGAACGCGGCTGCATCGCCATGGTGGCGCCGTTGGCAGTCCATCCGCTGCAGCCGAACAAGGTCATCGTCTACGATCTGGACACCGATCCGGCAACATTGCTCGCACTCGATGCAGCCGACATCGCCGACCGCGTGTTCGTATCGCGCGTCGATCTGCCCGAAGGGATCGAGCGAATTCCCCTCAAAGCCGTGTCCGCGAACCGATCGCCGGCGCTCGCGCCGATCAGCGTGCTGGCCGGCGTCGATACCGCGCGCATTCGCCTCGATCCGGATCGTTGCCTCGCGCACCTGAAGGTGTTGCAAAACGAAGCCGGCCTTGCAGCGAAGATCGGCGAGGTCTTTGGAGCACCTGCAGCCGAGCGCGAGCCGTTCGATCCGGATCTGGCGCTGTACCACGGCTTCTTCAGCGATTTCGACCGGAAGCTGCTGCGCGACGTGCGTGGCACGCCGCCGGATCAACTCGCAACCGGGCGCTTCGCGTTCAATGATTCCCGTTGCGCCGAACTGCTGTTCCGCTACCGTGCGCGAAATTGGCCGTCGAGTCTTTCCGCCGACGAGGCCGCGCGCTGGGAGGAATTCCGCCGCAACAAGCTGACCGTCCAGACCGAAACGACGACATTGACACTCGACGACTACTTCCGCGAGATTGCCCTGCGACGGACGACGGCAAGCGGCGCACAGACGACGATTCTCGATGCGCTCGAACATTGGGGCCGCGAGATCATCTAGAGACCAGCCATGGCAAACACGACTTATTTCGATCCCGCCGGGTTCCGCTTCCTGCGCAACCTGGCGAAGAACAACAATCGCGAGTGGTTCAACGCACGCAAGGCAGAGTACGCGCAAACCTTACGCGATCCCTTCCTGCGCCTGATCGGCGACCTCGCCGAGCCGCTGGCGAAGATCAGCCCGCACTTTCGCGCCGACCCGCGTCCGAGCGGCGGCTCGATGTTCCGCATCTATCGCGATACGCGCTTTGCCAACGACAAGAGTCCATACAAGACTTGGCTCGGTGCGCGTCTGTTCCATGAGCGCAACCGCCAGGTGCACGCGCCGCTGTTCTACATACACATTCAGCCGGGCCGATGCTTCGCCGGCGGCGGCCTGTGGCACCCGGAGCCGCCGGCGCTCAAGCGCATTCGCGACTTTCTTGTCGACAATCCGGCGACATGGAAGAAAGCCGTTCGCTCGAAGCGATTCCGCGAGCGCTTCGAACTGGGTGGCGAGTCGCTCAGCCGGCTGCCGAGCGGTTTCGACGCACAACACGAACTGATCGACGATATCAAACGCAAGGATTTCGTGGCCAGCGCCGAGTTCACCGATGCCGACGCCATGTCGCCGCAGCTGAAGACCCTGCTGGTCGACACCTTCAAAGGCATCGCACCGATGGTCGACTATCTTTGCGCGGCGTTGGACCTCGAGTTTTGATGGCCTCGCATCGCGCGCTGCGCATCATCGCAGCATACAAACTGGTCAAGGCGCTCGGCCTGCTTCTCGTTGCGGCGACGGCGTTCGGACTCATCGGCCAGGGCAACCTGCAGTCGCTGTCCGACTGGATCACGGCGCTGCCGATTCATCACGGGCACGGCTTTCTCGTGCGCGTCATCGACCAGCTTTTTGCCCTCGGTCCGCGCAAGTTCCTCGCGATCGGCATCGCGGCCTGCATCTACGCCGCGGTGTTCCTCGTCGAGGGCTGGGGATTGTGGCGCGAGAAGCGCTGGGCCGAGTACCTGACCGTCATCGTCACGGCCTCGCTGATTCCGCTCGAGGTCTGGGAAATCTTCCGCCACCTCACTTGGGTCAAGGTGCTGGCGTTGGTCGTGAACGTGGCCATCGTGCTGTATCTGATCCGGCTGTTGCGCAGACCGAAATAGCCGTCGCGCAACGCGAGTCAGGCGCGCGCAAACGGGAACGCAAGCACCGCGGCGATATCATCGCCGCCGGTCATCGCCATGAGCAGGCGTTCGACGCCGAGCGCCACGCCCGCGCAATCCGGCATGCCCTGGTGCAAAGCCGCGAGAAAATTTGCGTCGATCGGCAATTCGGCCAAGTCCCGTTCACGGCGGCGCCTGTTGTCGCGCTCGAAACGCGCGCCTTGTTCGGCGGCATCGGTCAACTCGTGATAGCCGTTGGCCAGTTCGTGCGAACCGAGATACAACTCGAAGCGCTCCGCAACCGGAGGGTCGCCATCACGGATCTTTGCCAACGCGCATTGCGCTGCCGGATAGTCATGAACGACGGTGATTCGGTCGTGCGGAAACCTCGGCTGGATGCGGTGCGTGAGCAACAGGTCGAGCCAGTCGTCACGGCCGAGGCCCCGGCCGTCCACGCGCACGCTGCCCAGCGCATCGATCAACACGTCATCCGCCGCCGCGAATGGATCGACTCCGATCGAATCGCAAAACAGCTCCCTGTAGGAATATTTCCGGACCTCGACGCGCCTGCCGACAAGAGCCAGCGCGTGACCGACGAGGTCGACGGCCTCTTCGATCAGCCGCAGGTGGTCCCAGCCTACGCGGTACCATTCGAGCATCGTGAATTCGGGATTGTGCCGGCGCCCGGCCTCGCCGTTGCGGAACACGCGCCCCAGCTCATAACAGTCTCCAACGCCTGCAGCAAGCAGTCGCTTCTGCGCAAATTCGGAAGACGTCCGCAGCCAGCGCTCACGCGAACCAGCGTCGACGTGCCCCGAGAAGCGCGTGCTGAAGCTTTCGATGTTTGGATCAGTATTGGCGCCCGCCGAAAGAATCGGCGTCTCGACCTCGAGCACGTTGCGCTGGGCGAAATAGCCGCGGATCAGTGCGTACAAGCGCGCACGCAATTCGAGCGCAGCGCGCGGCGAATCAGGAACCATGTTTGCGCAGGTACTCGATCAGGCGCGCTTCGTCCCACACGTCGACGCCAAGTTCGGTGGCCTTGTCGAGTTTCGAACCAGCCTCGTTGCCAGCCACGACGAAGCTGGTCTTCTTCGACACGCTGCCCGCCGTTTTTGCGCCAAGCGCCTCGAGTTTCGCCTTGGCTTCATCGCGAGTCAGCGATGTCAGGGTGCCGGTAAGCACCACGGTCAGGCCGTCCAGAGGGCCAGCCTTGGCAGAGCCGCGCTCGGCCTTGTCCAGCACGGCGTGCACGGATTTCATGCAGCGCTGCAGCAGCGCACGGCCTTCGGCGTCGTGCAGGAAGGCCATTGCACTCTCGGCGACATCTTCCGGTATCCCGGCATCGACCCATTGCGGGCGCGAGGACTTCGCCACGGCTTCGAGGCTGCCCAACGCCGCCATCAACTGCGCGCTGCGCTTCGCGGTCAGCTTCGGAATCTCCATTGCGGCAAGCACGAGTTCCGGCGCCAGCGCTTCGTGCAGCTTGGCAATCGGCGCATGCGCATCCTCGATGCGTACGCCGCGCTTCAGCATGGCGTCGATCACGTCTTGATTGCCCTGCTGCATGAAGAAATGGTCGATCGCGCGCGCTACTTCGCCACCGATATCCGGAACGGCCTTGAGCACGGGCCAAGGCAGATGGCGAATCAGCTGCAGGTCGCCGAACCACGTTGCCAGAGCCTTGGCCGTGCTCTCGCCGACATGCGTGATACCCAGCGCGTAGAGAAACCGCGCCAGCGTCGTGCGCCGGCTGTGATCGATGCCTTCGATCAGGTTCTCGGCCCACTTCGTCGCCACCTTGCCAGCCTTGACCGTTTCCGGTGTCGTGCCGTTGCGCTCGTCGGCGCGGCGTTTCATCTCGAGCAGGTCGGCGAGCGTGAGCTTGTACAGGTCGGCGACCGAACGGACGAAGCCGAGTTCGCAAAGGTCGCCGATGAAACGCTCGCCGAGTCCGTCGATATCCATCGCGCGGCGCGCGGCGAAGTGGAAAATCCCCTGCACGACCTGTGCGGCACAGGTCAGTCCGCCGGTGCAGCGCGCGACCGACTCGCCTTCCTCGCGCACGATTTCCGAACCGCACACCGGGCAATGGTCCGGCATCTGCCATGGCTTCATGCGTGACGGGCGCTGGTCGAGCACGACGCTGACGACTTCGGGAATGACGTCACCGGCACGGCGCACGATGACGGTGTCGCCGACGCGCACGTCGAGTCGTGCAACCTGGTCGGCGTTGTGCAGCGTCGCGTTGGTGACCGTGACGCCGCCGACGAACACCGGCTTGAGCTTCGCCGCCGGTGT
>Ga0157375_10000514_pt1 | contig 34866 bp, 28 predicted proteins | sample M35metaG_FD_115311 | JGI IMG/M metagenome (GOLD analysis project Ga0157375, IMG submission 115311) | Miscanthus rhizosphere microbial communities from Kellogg Biological Station, Michigan, USA - M3-5 metaG | ecosystem: Host-associated > Plants > Roots > Rhizosphere > Soil | place: USA: Michigan... | reverse complement strand
CGCGACCCGCGCGTGCTCGACGCGATGCGCAAGGTCCCGCGCCACAAGTTCGTGGATCCCGCCGAGCGCGACCGCGCGTACGAGGATCACCCGCTCCCGATCGCCGGAAGCCAGACCATCTCGCAGCCGTACATCGTCGCGCTCATGACGGAGCTTTTGGCGCTTCCCGACAAGGCGAGGGTGCTCGAGATCGGCACCGGATCCGGCTACCAGAGCGCCGTGCTCGGCGAGCTCGCCGCCGAGGTCTACTCGATCGAGATCGTCCCGGCGCTCGCGCGTTCGGCGAGCGAGAAGCTCAGGGAGCTCGGCTACACCAACGTCACGGTGCGGGAGGGCGACGGCTACCGGGGCTGGCCCGAGCACGCGCCGTTCGACGGCATCATCGTCACCGCCGCGCCCGAGCGCATCCCTCAGCCTCTCGTCGAGCAGCTCGCCGTCGGCGGCCGCATGGTGATCCCCGTGGGCGGCTTCTTCCAGGAGCTCAAGGTCTTCACGAAGCAGGCCGACGGACGCCTCTCGGAGAAAGACGTCCTGCCCGTGCGCTTCGTTCCCATGACCGGGGAGATCGAGCACGAGACGACGCCGACCCGGAAGAGCGACTAGAACGCCGCGCTCGGACTGTCGAGTCCGGGATCCCTCGGCGTGCCGCCTCGGGATGGGCGGCAAGGCGCTCCGGGCTTCGCCGCCTACTGCCCGGGTGCCCGGATCACGCCCTCGGCCAGGATGATCTCGACGCGCCGGTTCTTCGCGCGGCCCTCGACGGTCCCGTTGTCGGCGACGGGCATCCGCGAGCCGTAGCCCTCCGACGTCAACCGGGAGGCCGCGACCCCCTGTCCCTGGAGGAAGCTCACCACCGACTGCGCGCGCTCCCGCGAGAGGCGGTCGTTGATGGCGTCCGTACCGGTCGAGTCGGTGTGTCCCTCGACGCGGAGGTTGATGTTCGGGAACACCGAGACGATCCCGGCGAGCTTGCCCATCGCGATCTGCGCGTTGGGCTTGAGCGTGGCCTTGTTGGTGTCGAACAGGATGTCCGGAAGATTGACGACGACGCCGCGCGCGGTCTGGGTGATCGACGCGACGGAGGAGAGCGCCGAATTCAGCTGGCCGGTCAGGTCGTCGCGCTCCCGCCGCAGGCGGGCGTTCTCCGCCTCGGTCTGCGTGACCTTGGACTCGAGCTCGCTCTTCTGGGTCTGGAGCGCCGCGCTGGCCCGCTCCGCGTCCATGCGGGCGTCCTGCGCCTGCGTGGCCAGCGTCTCGGCCCGCGCGCGCGCCTCGTCCGCCTCGCGTCGCGCGCTCTCCGCGGCCTCGGCCGAGAGCCCGGCCGCGTCCGCCCGCTGCTGCGCCGCCGCCGCGTCCTGCTGGGCCTGGGCGGCCTGCTGCTGCAGCGACGAAGCCGCAGACTGCGCGTCGGCCAGCTGCTGCTGCGACTTCGCGAGCTGCTCCCGGGCGAGCAGCGCCTGCTCGCGCGCGTCGAGCGCCTGGGCCTGGGCCGCGGCGGCCTGCTGCTGCGCCGCCTGGAGCTGTGCAGCGCGCGCGGCCGCGGCGTCGGCCGCGGCCTTGTCCGCGATCTTCCGCTCCGTGTCCCGGATCGCGGTGCTCGACAGCGCGAGGCTCCGGCGCGCGTAGTCCACGCCGTCGCGCGTCTTGTTGGCGTGGAAGAGGTTCGTCGCCTGCGAGAGCGCGATCTTGGAGTCGCGGATCGCGTCGGGGTTGTAGGTCTCGGCTCCGATCTGCTCGGCCTGATGGAGGACGGCCTGCGCCTGCACGAGCTCGACGGGCTGATCGCTCGCGAAGGTCATGCCGCCGATCTGCTCGTTGGTGTGGACGGCCGCCGGCCGCAGCGTAGCGAGCGCGAAGGGGATGCTGGTGGCCTTCCGCGCGGGCGGAGCGGCCGAGGTGAAGATCACGAGGTCGGACGGCGCGAGGACCATCGGATAGGGCTCGGCCGTGACGAGGATCGCGAACTCCTTGAGGCCGGTCCGGTACTCGGCGCTGCCGCTCTTCTCGCGCACGATGAGCTCGCCCAGATTCTCGGCGTGCCCGTCGCGCGGCACCGCCCAGCACACGTAGGAGGTGACGTCGCCGCCGAAGAGGATCGCGGGCGGAAGCCGCTTGTAGTCGAGCTCGACGCGGGCCTGGCCGTCGCGGAACTTGACGTCGGCCTCACCCTCCGCCGAGGAGACCCGCTGCGTCGGGATCAGCTTGAGGCTGACGCTCGAGCGGTCCGGGAACTGCACCGCCGAGAGCTGCGTCTCGGCCGCGCGCACCGTCGATCCCGCCAGCCAGACGGCGACGGCGGAGGCAGAGAGGACTCGCATCCAACGGAGCATCGGAAACCTCCTCGCTTGTGGGTTCATCCTGAGCACGCGCCGGGAATGGGCCCGGCGACCGGGGCGTGGAATATATTGCACGCGTACCGCACGGTCAAATCGGGGAGGAGGACGCGCGCATGGGCGATCCCCTGTTCCTGCATCGGCTGCAGTTCTCCTTCACGATCGTCTACCACTACCTGTTCCCGGTCCTCACCATGGGCCTCGCTCTGCTCATCGCGATCATGAAGGGCCTCGGGCTCGCGCGCGGGGGCGAGCGCTGGAACGACGCGGCGCGCTTCTGGATCCGCATCTTCGGCGTCACCTTCACGGTGGGCGTCGTCACCGGGATCCCGATGGAATTCCAATTCGGCACCAATTGGGCGCGCTTCTCGCGCTACGCCGGCAGCGTCGTCGGCCAGACGCTGGCGATGGAGAGCTTCTTCGCCTTCTTCCTCGAGTCGAGCTTCCTCTTCGTCCTGCTCTTCGGAGAGAGGCGGCTCTCGCGCTTCGCCCACTTCCTCGCGGCGGTCGCCCTCTTCCTGGGGAGCTGGCTCTCGGGGTACTTCATCACGGCGACCAACGCGTTCATGCAGCACCCGGTGGGGCACACCGTGGGCGAGGACGGCGCGCTGCGGCTGCGGGACTTCGGCGCGTTCCTCGGGAACCCGTGGGCGTGGGCGCAGTACGCCCACAACATGACGGCCTCGGTCGAGACGGCCGCCCTGGTCATGGTCGCGGTCGGCGCGTTCTACCTCCTGCACGGACGGTGCGTCGGCTCCGCGCGCCTCTTCCTCCGGCTCGGCCTGACGGCGGGACTGATCGCGAGCGTCGTCGTCGCCTTCCCGACGGGCGACCGGCAGGCGAAGCTGGTCGCGCGCGACCAGCCGGTCGCGCTCGCGGCGATGGAGGGGCACTTCGAGACCGGTTCCGAGGCCGCGCTCACCCTCATCGGGCAGCCAAACGTCCCCGCGCGCCGGCTCGACAATCCCGTCCGCGTCCCGCGCCTCCTGTCGCTGCTCGCCTTCGGCCACACGACCAGCACGGTCCAGGGGCTGGACGCCTTTCCCGAGTCCGACTGGCCCGACAACATCGCGCTCCTCTACTACGCGTTCCACATCATGGCGGGCGTCGGCACGATCCTGATCGGGATCATGGTCCTCGCGAACGCGCTCGCCTGGACCGGACGCCTCGAGCGCAGCGCGCCCATGCTCTGGATCCTGATGCTCGCGTTCCCGCTGCCGTACATCGCGGTCACGGCGGGCTGGATCACCGCCGAGCTCGGCCGGCAGCCGTGGCTGATCTGGGGTCTCTACCGGACCGCGCAGGGCTCGAGCCCGACCGTGCACGCCGGCACGACGCTCTTCACGCTCCTCGGGTTCTGCGGGCTCTACTTCGTGCTCGGGATCCTGTATCTCTTCCTGATCGGCCGCGAGATCGCACGCGGTCCGGACTCGATCCACGATGCGGCGGATCCCGTCGCGCTGGCGGCCTCGCGGATCGCATGATCGAGACCTGGTACGCGGTCACCGTCCTGCTCCTGACGGGCTACGTCGTGCTCGACGGCTTCGACTTCGGCGCCGGCGTGCTCCACCTCTTCGTCGCGAGGACCGACGCCGAGCGGCGGCAGGTTCTTTCCGCGATCGGTCCGTACTGGGACGGGAACGAGGTCTGGCTGCTCGCCGCGGGCGGAGCGCTCTTCGTGGCGTTCCCGCGCGTGCTCTCCTCGGGAGTGTCCGGGTTCTACTTCGCCATCTTCCTCGTGCTCTGGTGCCTGATCCTGCGGGGCATCTCGCTCGAGTTCCGCAGCCACGTCGAGGACCCGGTGTGGCGCAAGAGCTGGGACTTCTTCTTCTCCGTCGCCAGCGCGCTCCTGCCGGTCTTCCTGGGCGCCGCTCTCGGCAACCTCCTCCGCGGCGTTCCGCTCGACGCGGACGGCTGGTTCGAGCTCGCGCTCTTCACCGACTTCTCGGCGCGCGAGCCGGTCGGGATCCTGGACTGGTACACCCTCCTCGTCGGCGTCTTCGCGTTCGCGGCGCTCACCGCGCACGGCGCGGTCTTCCTGGCGTGGAAGACCGATGGGGCCGTCCGGGTGCGCAGCCGCGTGGCCGCGCGCTCGCTCGTCCTCGTCGTCGCCGTCCTCTGGCTCGCGGTGACCCTGGCGACGCGGACCGTCGACCCGCGCTTCCTCGCGGGGCTGTTCGGCCGACCGGTCGCCTGGATCTCCGCGGTGGTGGCGCTGGCCGGGCACGCCGTCGTCTTCCGGTCGCTGGCGAGCGGCCGCGACCGCGCGGCGTTCCTGGGCTCCTGCGCGTTCCTCGGCGGGCTCTCCATCGCGACGGCGGCCACCGTCTATCCCGTGATGCTGCGGGCGAGCGGCGACGCGGCCCTGTCGCTGACCGCGCAGAACGCGGCGGGCGACGCGAGCGGGCTGCGCACGGCGTTCGGCTGGCTCCTCGTCGCGGCGCCGCTGCTCCTGCTCTATCTCGGGATCGTCTGGCGGATGCACCGGGGCAGGGTTTCGGCGGGCGGGGGAGGAGCCTACTGAAACGACGGGTTCCGGTCCGACGTTCAACCGGATAGAGTTCGCCCGCGTGCAGCACCCGCACACTCGACTGAGACCACGACGCTCGTGAGCCGCCCGCCTCGAGCCGTCCCCTGGATCGCCGCCGGGTGGCTCGCGGTCTCCGCCTTCGCCTCCGCCGAGCCGAGCCTCGAACGGTCCATCGCCTCGGTTCTCGAGACGGGCGAATCGCCGTCCGGCTTCGCGCTGGGCGCTCGCCTGGGGGACCCGGGAAACCCGGCGACCCGAATCCGCGCCGAGGACCTGCAGGCCGCAGCCGTCGACGCGGCGCAGCCCCCGGCAGACACCTACGTCTCGAACCCTCCGCCCAAGCGCCGGCCGTTCTGGATCGGCGCCGTGACCTTCGCGACCATCGCCGGCTCCGCCGCGAACTCCTTCACCGACAGCGGCGGCCGCAGCTTTCACTTCTACAACGAGAACTGGTTCGGGAAGCACACCTACGCCGGCGGCGCCGACAAGGTCTCCCACTTCACGCTGTACAACATCGTCGGGCACCTGGTGGGGCAGGTGTACGGCGAGCTCGGGATGTCCGAGAGCCGCGCGGCCTTCTGGGGAGCCGCAGTCTCGGCGCTCGCCGGACTCACGACGGAGATCGGGGACGGCACCAACAAGTACGGCTTCTCCTACGAGGACCTCGTCAGCGACGTGGCCGGGGCGGCGACGGCGTACGTGACCACGCGCTACGGCCTGAACGACCTGCTCGGGTTCCGCATCGGCTACATCCCGCACCCCGACGTCGTCGGACAGCCCTACGGCGGCACCGGCAAGGACTACACCGAGGAGATCTACGCGGCCGACATCAAGATCTGCGGCCTCGCGAAGCGGCTGCACTTCAATCCGGGGATCGCGCGCTTCCTCGTGTTCTCGACGACGTACGGCGTGAAGGGCTATCCGTACGCGGCGCCCGAGGTCCGCGAGCGGCAGATCGGCCTCGAGGTCGGGTTGCACGTCAGCGAGATCCTCCGCGCGGCCGGACTCCAGGAGGACCGCTGGTGGAAGCGGGTCCTCTACGTGCTGGTCGACTCGGTGCGTATCCCGTACACACAGATCGGCGTCCAGTACGACCTGAACCACAAGGCGTGGCGCGGCCCCGGCATCGGCGACGACTTTCCGGGGGGCGGCCCGAAGGTGTTCTAGCCGTGGCCGGGGACGGCGCGAAGTTCCGCCGCACGCTCCGCGTGATCTATCCGCTGGGCGACTCCGGGGGACGCATCGTGCTGCGGACCGAGCGCGACTGGTCGCGCGACGTGCTCCCCGACGCGCCGGAGGAGGGCGGCCACACCTTCACCTTCACGCTCGAATCGGAGAGGCCGTTTCTGTACGTCAAGCCGTGCCTGCGGGTCGGCGAAGAGCTCCGCTTCGCGCCCGGCACGAACAAGCTCATCCTGATGACGGAGCCGGACGAGCGGCCGATCTACCCGCACTTCCTGTCGGCGCCGGGCGGCCGCTTCGCGCCGGCGATCGCGTTCGACTCGACGCGCCTCGGCCGAGAGCACCGGATCCGCATCTATTTGCCGCCGGGCTATTCGGAGAACGTCCTGAAGCGCTATCCCGTCCTCTACATGCAGGACGGCCAGAACCTGTTCTTCCCGGAGGAGGCGTTCGCGGCCGACTGGCAGGTCGACCGCACGGTCGGGCTCCTCGACTCGATGAACGCGATCGACGAGTTCGTCGTGGTCGGCGTGTACTCGCGGGACCGCATGGCCGAGTACACGAAGCCGGGCTACACCGCGTACGGCGAATCGCTGATCGGCGAGGTCAAGCCGCGGATCGACCGGGAGTTCCGCACGATGCCCGAACCCGAGCGCACCGGCGTGATCGGCTCCTCGCTCGGCGGCGTCGTGTCGTTCTTCCTCGCTTGGGAGTGGCCGGAGGTCTTCGGCGGCGCCGCCTGTCTGTCGAGCACCTTCGGGCACCAGGACGACCTGCTCGAGCGCGTGATGTCGGAGGAGAAGCGGCACGCGCGCTTCTATCTCGACAGCGGCTGGCCCGAGGACAACTACGAGGTGACGGTGGCGATGGCGATGGCGCTCGTGTCGCGCGGATGGGTGTACGGGCGCGACCTCCTGCACTTCGCGTTCCCGCTGGCCGAGCACGACGAGCGCTCCTGGGGACTGCGGCTGCACCTGCCGCTGCAGCTGTTCCAGGGGTCCGTGCGCAACGTCTCGAACCGGGTGCAGGCCGCCGCGGAGGCGGCGGCGGAGGAGAAGCCGCCGCCCGAGGTCTGACTTTCCTACGGTGACCGCGCCGCCGACTCCGTCGGCGCCGCCGTCCCGTGACGGCGTCGGCGCCGTCTCCTACGGTGACCGCGCCGCCGACTCCGTTGGCGCCGCCGTCCCGTGACGGCGTCGGCGCCGTCCGCCGGTCCTAGGCGTCCTTCTCGGGGTCGTGCCATCCCTCGACGTCGGAGGTGAGCGCGTTGGCCTCGGGAGGGCCCCACGTCCCGGGCTCGTAGGGATGGACGGGGACGACGCTTCCCAGGATCGGATCCACGATCGCCCATGCCGCCTCGACGGCGTCCTCGCGCACGAAGAGCGTCGCGTCGCCGCGCATGGCGTCCGTCAGCAGACGCTCGTAGGCGTCCACCTCGTCGCCTCCGGAGTTGCGGACCGCCTCGAGCTCGGACGGCGCCGACACCATCTCCGCACCCGGCTTCTTGACGCGCACGGAGATCGAGATCGCAATCTCGGGCCCGAGCCGGAAGCGGAAGCGGTTGCTCTCCGACGGGGAGAGGCGGCCGAGCGGCGGGCGCTTCAGGTCGACGATGACCTCGGTCGCCGTCACGGGGAGCGACTTGCCCGCCCGGATGACGAAGGGGACGCCCGCCCAGCGCCAGGAGTTCACCTCCATCCGAACCGCCGCGAAGGTCTCGACGCTCGAGCCGGGCGCGACGCCGAGCTCCTTCTGGTAGCCGGCGAACTGGCCGCGCACGACCTGGTCCGGCCGCAGCGGCGGGATCGCGCGGAAGACCTTGACCTGCTCGTCGCGGATGCGGTCCGCGTCCACGGAGCTGGGCGGCTCCATCGCGAGGTACCCGACGACCTGGAGGAGGTGGTTCTGGATGACGTCCCGGATCGCGCCCGTCTCGTCGTAGAACTTCCCGCGGCCCTGGATGCCGAACGCCTCGGCCATCGTGATCTGGATGCAGTCGACGTAGTTGCGGTTCCAGATCGGCTCGAGGAACGTGTTCGCGAAGCGGAAGAAGAGGAGGTTCTCGACCGCCTCCTTGCCGAGGTAGTGATCGATGCGGAAGACGGAGGTCTCCGGGAAGACCGTGTGGAGCGTCTTGTTGAGCTCGCGCGCGCTCGCGCTGTCGTGTCCGAACGGCTTCTCGATCACGACGCGCGCACCGGTGGCGCAGCGGGAGGCGCCGAGCGCCGCGATGACCGTGCCGAACAGGCTCGGCGGGATCGCGAGGTAGTGCGTCGGGTGCTGCGCTCCGCCGAGCGCCTTCCTCAGGGCCGCGAACGTGGCGGGGTCGCCGTAGTCCCCGTCGATGTACCCCAGCAGCTTCGACAGCTTCGCGAAGGCGGCCTCGTCGACGCCGCCGTGCTCGGTGAGGCTCGCGCGCGCCCGGTCGCGCAGCTGCTCGACCTTCCAACCCGACTTCGCGACCCCGATGACGGGGCAGTCGAGGTTGCCCCGCTTCACCATGCTCTGCAGCGCCGGGAAAATCTTCTTGTACGCGAGGTCTCCCGTCGCGCCGAAGAACACGAGGGCGTCCGAGACGGGCGGCTTCCCGGAGCTCGGCTCAGCGGACGCCATAGGAGTTCTCCTTGCCATTCCAGAGGGCGATGCCTCCGAGAAGACCCTCGATGTTGGACACGACCCTGACTTGCGGAGGCAGGGAGCCCGTGATCTTCCGAGCGTTGCCGCCCCCGATATACAGCCGGTCGTAGTTGAAGAGCGTGTCGAGGGAGGCGATGGCCTTGCGGAGGCGCTTGTTCCACTTCTTCTTGCCGGCCTTCTTGAGGGCGGCGTTGCCGAGCTCCTCCTCGTAGGTCCTGGCGTTCCAACCGGTGTGATGGGCGAGCTGAACGTTCGGCACGAGCCTTCCGTCGACGAAGAGCGCGGATCCGAATCCCGTCCCGAGGGTCACGATCAGCTCCACGCCACGTCCGCGCACGGCGCCGAGGCCCTGGACGTCGGCGTCGTTGGCGGCGCGAACGGGCCTGCCGAGTCCCTTGGTCAGGGCGCGGTCGATGTCGACGCCGATCCAGGTGGGGTGCAGGTTGGGGGCGGTGAGGGTGACCCCCCTCCGCACGACTCCCGGGAACCCGACGGAGGCCCGATCGAAGCGTCCCTGCCGCCGGGCCAGGCCGAGGATCGCTCCAATCACGGCCCGAGGCGTGGCCGGACGCGGCGTGTCGACGCGGAGGCGATCCGTCAGGGGCTTTCCCCTCGGGTCGACGATCAGGGTCTTGATTCCCGTCCCGCCGATGTCGACGCAGAGCGTGCGCGGGCCCGCGGCCACCGGCCTACTCTCCGGCCTTCTTCTCGACGTGCCCGCCGAACTCGAACCGCATCGCCGACAGGAGCTTGTTCGCGAAGTCCGCCTCGCCGCGCGACTCGAAGCGCTCGTAGAGCGACGCGGTGAGGACGGGCGACGGCGTGCCCTCGTCGATCGCGGCGAGGATCGTCCAGCGACCCTCGCCCGAGTCGGACACGCGGCCCGAGAAGTTCGAGAGCTCGGGCGACTTCAGGAGCGCGATCGCGGTCAGGTCCAGCAGCCACGACGCGATCACGCTGCCGCGGCGCCAGACCTCGGCGACGTCCGGGAGCCGGAAGTCGTACTGGTAGTGCTCGGGATGGCGAAGGGGAGTCGTCTCGGCATCGACGGCATGGTCGGCCTTGCCCACGTTGGCGTGCTTCAGGATGTTGAGGCCCTCGGCGTACGCGGCCATGATCCCGTACTCGATCCCGTTGTGGACCATCTTCACGAAGTGGCCCGCGCCCGTCGGCCCGCAGTGGAGGTAGCCGTCCTCGGCGGTGCCGCCGACCTTCTCCCGGCCCGGCGTGCGCGGGATGTCGCCGCGCCCCGGCGCGAGCGTCTTGAAGATCGGGTCGAGCCGCGCGACCGCGTCGTCGTCGCCGCCGATCATCATGCAGTAGCCGCGCTCGAGGCCCCAGACGCCGCCGCTCGTGCCGACGTCGACGTAGTGGACGCCCTTCGGCCGCAGGTCCTTCTGCCGGCGGATGTCGTCGATGTAATACGAGTTGCCGCCGTCGATCACGACGTCGTCCTTCCCGAGGAGCGGGACGAGATCCTTCAGCGTCCCGTCGACGACGGCGGCCGGTACCATGAGCCAGATCGCGCGGGGCGTGGAGAGCTTCGAGACGAAGTCCGCGAGCGAGGAGGCGCCCGCGGCGCCTTCCCCCGCGAGCCCCTTCACGGCGTCGACGCTCCGGTCGAAGACGACGCACTGGTGGCCGTTCTTCATGAGGCGCCGCACCATGTTGGCGCCCATCCGTCCGAGCCCGATCATCCCGAGTTGCATGGAACCTCCTGAAAAGGGGCGGCGGACTGCGATCAGGGCGCGGCCGGGGCCGGCGTCGGCTTGGCGGGCGCGACCGGCGCCGCCGGGAGCACGTACATCGACTTCTCCCGGACCGTCCAGCGGCGCTTCTGGAGCTCCGCCGTCGCGCGGGAGGAGGCCCGGCCGGTCAGCCACAGCTCGCGCCGGGCGGTGGGGAAGTTGGTCTCGGCGTAGAGGGTCGCGCTCTCCGCGAAGTCGGCGACTCCCTGGGTCCACACGACGTAGTCGACGGGGTAGAGGCAGGCGAAGCGGTCGCCCTTGGCGATCACGCAGGCGCCGGGGAGCTCCGGGACGATGCCCAGGATCGGCGACTCCTGCTTGTGGAAGAGCTCCGCCATGTACGCGCCCTCCTGGAAGAAGCGGGCGTCGACCTCGGCCTCGGCCGCGGCGGCCTGCGCGACGTATTCGGGGCGGCCCGTCGTCTCGGGAAGCGTGTCGAGCGACGCCACGAGGCGAGCCTGGACCGACAGGGTGTAGCTCTTGTTCAGACGCAACGCGCGGCTGTCGTCGGGCGCGACGCCCATGTCCCTGAGCTTCGTCTCGATCAGCGTGAGGAGCTCGTCGGGCTCCTTCTCGTAGACGAGCGCGTTGACGGTTCTCACGGACCCGAGGACCGTCCCGACGAGGCCGATCGGAAGGAGCTTCGTGCTGAAGCGGCCCCCGGCGTCGTAGTCCGCGACCTCCTCGAGCTCGTCCCGGAGCACCTCGTTGTGCGTGTACGGATCCACGAAGAGCCTCTCGGCCCACTTCCGCTGCGCCTTGTTGACTCCGAGCACGTCCTTCGCGACGCCCTGCGTCGTCGACGCGATCTGGTCTCCGGTGGACTTGTTGGCGTCGGACTTGTTGGGGCCGTCCATGCCGAGCTTCTCCTCGGTCCGCTTCGCCGAGCGTCCGATGCGGTTGAACAGCCGCGTCGCGGCGCCGCCGATGCCCTGGGCCGTCTCGACCGGGTTCGTCACGAGGTGGTACGCGCCCTTTCCCATGTCGACGACGGAGGCCACGGCGGCTCCCGCGGCGACCGCGACCTTGTCGACCTCTTTCAACTGGGCGATCGCGTCCATCTCATGAATGCGGATCCGCACGAGCGAGTTGCTCCGCGGATGGAAGGTGCCAAACTCCGACTGGACCGAGTACGTGTTGAAGAGGCCGTCGTTGGTGACCTTCTCGTCGACGGCGTAGTTGTCGCCCCTCAGCAGCTCGGGCTCGAGGAAATCCGACGCCTTGAGCACCGGCGGCGTCTCGTAGGAGGAGGTCGGCGTCGCCATGCCCGTCGCCGCCCAGGGCGGCGCGAAACCGGTCGTCCCCAGCGCCACGACGGACGCCGCGGCCCATGCGGCGCGCATCCGCCGCGGTCTTCCGCGGCCCGACAGACAATGCTTCCGTCCGCGGTCGATCGCTTCGGGGTTCAAGGGCGACTCCTCTTCGTGAGTGACGCGGGCGAGACCGTGGGCGAATATATCGCAGGGCCGCCGCGTTCCGTCGCGTAGCCCGAGGACCTCAGCAAGGAAAACGAGGAGAAGAGGAGGGGGGTTGCGGCGCACCTTCAAGGCGTTCTCCTATCGCGACTTTCGCCTGATGTGGGCGGGAGCGTTCACGTCGAGCGTCGGCACGTGGATGCAGGAGGTGGCGCAGAACTGGCTCATCCTCACGCTGACCGGCTCGACCGCGCTTCTCGGCCTCGACGCGTTCCTCGGCGAGGCGCCGTTTCTGGCCTTCTCGCTCTTCGGCGGCGTGCTCGCGGATCGCGTCGACCGGCGGCGCATCCTGCTCGGCTCCCAGATGATTCAGATGTCGAGCGCGATCCTGCTCGCGGGACTGATCCTCACGGGCCACATCCAGGTGTGGATCATCCTGACCCTGTCGTTCGTCGTGGGCTTCGCGCAGTCCTTCGGCGGTCCCGCCTACGCCGCGCTGGTGCCGACGCTCGTGGACAAGGAGGACCTGCCCAACGCCGTCGCGCTCAACTCGATCCAGTTCAACCTCGCGCGCGTCGTCGGACCGGTCCTCGCCGGCGTGGCGTTCTACCGGCTGGGGGCCTTCGCCTGCTTCGGCCTGAACGCGGTCTCGTTCCTCGCGCCCATCGCGGCGCTCCTCGTCCTGACGCGCGGCGGGATCACGGCGCCGCCCGCGCCCGAGCCCGTCCTGCAGAGCCTCAAGACGGGCCTCCGGACCGTCCGGGACGACAAGTCGATCCGCGGGCTGGTCGTCCTCGCGTTCGTCGGCAGCTTCTGCTCGATGCCGCTCGTGACGTTCCTCCCGGTGTTCGCGAAGAACGTCTTCCATCAGGACGCCAAGGGCTACAGTCACCTCCTCGCGGCGTTCGGCATCGGCGCCATCGTCGGCGCCGTCGGGGTCGCGACTCTCGGGCAGGTCCGGCGCAAGGGCGCGCTCGCCGTCTCCATGCAGATGGTATTCGGAGCGCTGATGGCGGGATTCGCCCTCTCGCGCCAGCCGATCCTGTCGTACGCGCTCCTGGGGCTGGCGGGCGCCTCGATGATGGTCGTCTTCGCGATGTTCATGACGCTGGTCCAGGCGAACGTGGAGGACCGGCTCCGGGGACGCGTCGTGTCGGTCTACTCGCTCGCGTTCCGCGGAGCGATGCCGCTCGCCAGCCTCATCGTCGTCAGCCTCTTCGGGTCGCTCTTCCCGGTCTCCTCGGTCCTCGTCGCCGCCGGGTGCGTCCTGATCGCCCAGGGCTCGATCGTGCTGCTCTCCCCGCTCGGGGCGGCCATCCGGAGCCTGTAAGCTCGCCTGCAACCCTCCGGGCCCCTCCCGCCACTCACGGGGGAAGGAGGATTTCCATGCGCCCTCTCCTCGCCGCTGCACTCGGCCTGGCCGCCGCCCGGCTCTTCGCGGCCGACGACCCGGGCCCGGTGACTCCGTGGGCCTCCTCGTCGCCGCCGTCCGTTCCGTCGACTCCCGAGCTCGCCCGTGCCGCGTTCCAGCGGTTCCAGTCCCTCGAGGGCGCCTGGGAGGGCCGCAGCACGAAGGGGTGGGTGGAGTCTCTGCGGTACCAATCGATCGCGGCCGGCTCGACCGTCCTCGAGACCTCGCTCGACGCCCACCCGGGCGAGGCGATGGCGACCGCGTTCTATTTGGACGGCGACCGCCTCCTGCTGACGCACTACTGCGTGGCGAAGAACCAGCCGCGACTGGAGGCGACGGCGTTCGCCGACGGCGGCCGCACGGTCGTCTTCACGTTCCAGGACGGTGGGAACATCCCGACGCGCGATCGCGGACACATGGACCGGGCGGTCTTCACCTTCGAAACCGACGGCCGCGTCCGCTCGCAATGGACCTGGTATCAGGACGGGAAGGAGAGATGGCTGGAGGAGATCGTCCAGACGCGGAAGCCCTAGAGGCGTCGGCACCGGCGGCGCGGAGCGGCGACGATCTCCGGAAGGACCGCCTCCTCGTCTCCCGGTTCCTGGAGAGCCGCGACGAGGCGGCGTTCCGGGACCTCTACGCGCGCCACTGCGGCGCCCTCTATCGGTTCCTCCTGCGCCTGACGGGGAGAGCCTCGGACGCCGACGAAGGAGTCCAGGAGACGTGGGTGCGCGCGTGCCGGAGCCTCGAGCGTTTCGCGTGGCGCTCCGCGCTCTCGACGTGGCTCGCGGGGATCGCGATCCGCTGGTGGCGAGAGGAGTGCCGGCGCCGCGGCCGGCTCTGGGACCTCGAGGACGAGAAGGCGGACGCCGGCGTCTTCGCGGCGGCCGCGCCACCGGACGCCGTCGACCGGATCGACCTGGAGCGCGCCCTCGCGGATCTGTCCCTGGGGTACCGCGAGGCGATCCTGCTGCACGACGTCTACGGCCACACGCATGCCGAGATCGCCGAGCTCCTGGAGATGGACGAGGGGACCTCGAAGAGCCAGCTGTCGCGGGCGAGGCGCGTCCTGCGCGCGCGGCTGGGAGGGGGACGGACATGAAGAGAGAAGACTCCCATCCGGATCTGACCGACGTCGAGCGGCGCGCCCTGCGCGCTCTGGCGGAAGGCCCCGAGCCGCCGCCGGAGCTCGCGGCCGCGACGCTGCGGCGACTGGAGGAGTCCGGGCTGATCGCTAAGGCCGGGGGTCGGAGGCCCGCCTGGCGGATCCGCCTCCTCGCCGCCGCCGCGGCGCTGGCCCTCTTCGCGCTGGGCCTCGGGGTCGGAATCGGGCTGCGGCCCGGATCACGGCTCGCTCCCGCGCCCGCGACGCCGCGCTTCGCGCTGTTCCTCTATGACGCGCCCGACGAGAAGGAGCTGACCGGCGCCCAGATGCGGGCGCGAGTCGACGAGTACCGGAGCTGGGCTCGCGGCGTCCGCGCGGCGGGCCGCGAAATCTCGGGGGAGAAGCTCGAGTCCGGGGGCCGCGTGCTGGGGCCGTCCGATGCGGCTCCCGGCCGGCCGCCGGCCGGGGGCTGGGCGCTCGGCGGCTACTTCGTGATCTCGGCGCCGGACCTGGAGGCGGCGGTCGCCGTGGCGCGGAGCTGCCCGCACGTCAGGCACGGAGGCCGGATCGAGGTGCGGGCCATCGCCCGCACCTGACCCGGCCTTCCGCTTCGCGCCCCGTTTACGACTTCCGCGTGTAGCTGATCTCCATCATCTTGTACTTCTGGCCGTTGGGACCGGCGCCCCACATCTCCATCTTGTAGTGGTCGTGGTCGGCGATGGTGGTCTTGAACTCCATCGGGCTCGCCTTCCCGGTCATGGGGTCCCACACCGACGTCGACTTGCACGTCATGGACTTGCCGCCCGCGTCGGCCGCGCACGTGGACCACATCATCCCGGTGGAGGCGGTGTCCATCCAGCTGCCGACGTACTTCTTCTGGACGTTGTCGTACCCCATGTAGCCGATCCCGTTGAACGGATTGCCCATGAAGGTCCCGTCGTACTTCGACTCCACGAAGCGGTTGCCGAGCGCCCACGTGTTGACGGAGGTGCCCTTGGAGTCCTCGGGCGGCTTGGACGGGTCCATGAACATCCGGACGTCGGCGTCGAAGGTCCCGACCATGTCCTCGAGCTTCTTGTGCATGTCGCCGGGAGTGGCCGCCTTCTGCATGGCCTCCATCATCGCCTTCTCGTCCGGGGGAGCCGTCTTGGCCGCGGGCTTCTTGGCCTTCTCTTGCGCCTGAAGTCCGGCGGACAGGACGAGGGCCCCGGCCAAAACCAGGAGCGAACGCAGGACGTATCTCATGATCGGAAGATCCTCCTCTCGATTTTGGGGGATTCTAGCCGCGGTCCGGGCCGCAGCCAATGCGGTATCTTGAAGGAGGAAGGAAACCATGATCACGCGTCTCCGCTCGCTCCCCTGGATGCTCTTCGTCGCGTCGGCGGCGCTCGCGGCCAATGCCCCGGCTCCGGCGCCGGTCCTCCCGTTCATCGAGGACGACTACGAGAAGGCGCTCTCGCTGGCCAAGCAGAAGAAGGTGCCGATCTTCGTGGAGGCCTGGGCGCCCTGGTGACACACGTGCCGCTCGATGAGAGCCTTCGTCTTCACCGACCAGGCCCTCGCGAAGCACGCCGGGCAGTTCGTCTGGCTCTCGATCGACACGGAAAAGGCGAAGAACGCCGCCTTCAGTAAGAAGTACCCCATCCGGGCCTGGCCGTCGCTCTACGTCATCGACCCGGCCCGCGAGAAGATCGCCCTGCGCTGGGTCGGCGGCGCGACCGTCCCCCAGCTCGAGAAGCTCTTCGCCGACGGCACGAAGGCGGTCAAGGGCGCCGGCGCCGGATCCGGCTCCGCGACGCTCCTGGCGAAGGCCGACGCGCTGTACGGGGACGGCCACTACCCGGAGGCGGGTGAGGCGTACAAGAAGACCCTCGAGACGCTCTCGCCGAAGGACCCGCAGTACCCGCGCGTCGTCGAGTCGCTCCTCTTCTGCTACCAGACGACGCGCGACCACTCCGCCTGCGCCGCGCTCGCGCGCTCCCGCATGGCGTCGCTCCAGGGAACCCAGTCCGGCATGAACCTGGCCGGCTCGGGCCTCGACTGCTCGCTCGCGCTGCCGCCGACCGATCCCTCGCGCGCCGAGTCCGTCGCCGCGTTCGCGAAGGACGTGCGCGCGGTGCTCGCCGATCCTTCCCTCAAGCTCGCGGAGGACGACCGCTCCGCGCTCTACTCCTCGCTCTTCGAAGAGCGCCAGGACGCGAAGGACCCCGAGGGCGCGCAGCGCGTGGCGGACGGCTGGGTCGCCGACCTCGACGCCGCGGCCGCGCGCGCGCAGAGTCCGGAGCAGCGCACCTCGCTCGATCCCAATCGCCTGAACGCCTTCGAGGCGGCGAACCGTCTCGGAGACGCGATCCCGATGCTTGAACAATCGGAGAAGGATTTCCCGAAGGATTACAACCCGCCCGCGCGTCTGGCGCTGGTCTACCTGAAGCTCCAACGCTACGACGACGCGATGACGGCGGCGAACCGGGCGCTCGAGCGCGTCTACGGACCGCGCCGGATCCGGGTGCTGTCCACGATCGTCGACATCCAGCTCGGCAAGGGCGATCGCGCCGGGGCCCGCAAGACCCTGGAGGATGCCGTCACGTTCGCGGACGGACTGCCGGAGGGGCAACGCAACGAGGAGCAGGTCGCCTCGCTGCGGAGAAAGCTCGACGCGCTGTAACTCGGAGCGGCGCGCTCCAGGCGGCGTTCCGCGCCGGCGCGCTCCGGGCGGCGTTCTGCGCCACGGGCTCTTCGCGCCGCCGCCGCCGAACGCAGGCGTTCTGCGCCGGCGCGCCCGGGCGGCGTTCTGCGCCGCCAACTGCTACGATGCCCGCCGACGTGCGCGTACTGGCACTCGCCCTGATGTTGCTGGGAGGAGTAGGGGCCGGGATCGTCTCCTCGCGGAGCTCGGCGGCTTCGCCCGACCCGGCGCTCCAGGCGCTGTTCGACGAGGCGTGGGCCTTCCGCCTCGCGGAGGATCCGCTCTTCGCCACGTCGGCCGGCGAGCACCAGTACGACGACCGCCTGCCCTCCGCGACGCGCGGCGACTGGAACCGGCGGGCGGAGTTCTCCCGCACGATGCTGAAGCGCCTCGCGGCGATCGACCGCGCGGGCCTCCCGGCGGCCGACCGGATCAGCTACGACATGCTGTCGCGCCAGCTCTCCGACACCGTCGCGGACGTCGACTTCGGCGCCTGGCGGATCCCGCTCAACGCGGACAGCGGCTTCCACACCGACTTCGCGGACCTTCCGGACCGCGCGCCGTTTCGGACCGTGCGCGACTACGAGAACTACATCGCCCGCCTCCGCGCGTTCCCGCGGTGGGTCGACGAGGAGATCGGCGCGATGCGCGAGGGACTGAAGGCGGGATTCACGCTGCCGAAGGTCGTCCTCCAGGGCATCGACGTGACTATGACGACCCACGTCGTGGACGCGCCGGAGAAGAGCGTCTTCTTCGCGCCCTTCCGCCGCTTCCCGGTCGGGGTCCCGGACTCGGCGCGCGCCCGGCTGACGGGGGAGGGCCGCGCGGCGATCCGGGACGGAGTCGTCGCGGGTTACCGCGCGCTCGCGGACTTCATGCGGCGCGAGTACGTCCCGGGCGCGCGCCGCTCCGTGGCCGCCTCGAGCCTGCCGCGGGGCCGCGAGTACTACGCGCACCTGGTGAAGTCCTTCACGAGCCTGGACGTGACGCCCGACGAGGTCTACGAGACGGGCCGCCGGGAGGTCGTGCGCATCCGCGGCGAGATGGAAGAGGTCATCCGCAAGACCGGCTTCGAGGGGAACTTCGCCGCGTTCCTCAACACGCTGCGGACCGACCCGCGCTTCTACGCCAAGACGCCCGAGGAGCTTCTCCAGCGGGCGGCGTTCATCGCGAAGACGATGGACGGGAAGCTGCCTTCGCTGTTCGGGAGGCTCCCGCGCCTGCCGTACGGCGTCGAGCCCGTCCCCGCGCACCTCGCGCCCAAGTACACCGGCGGGCGCTACGTGGAGGCGCCCGTCGGAGGGACGCGCGCGGGGACCTACTGGGTCAACACCTACGCGCTCGACACGCGGCCGTTCTACACGCTCGAGTCGCTCACGCTGCACGAGGCGGTTCCCGGCCACCACCTCCAGATCGCGCTCCAGCAGGAGCTGACCGGTCTGCCCGCGTTCCGGCGCTTCGCCTCCGAGGGCGCGTTCGTCGAGGGCTGGGCGCTCTACGCGGAACGGCTGGGCCTCGAGGCCGGCTTCTACAAGGACCCGTACAGCGACTTCGGCCGCCTGACCTACGAGATGTGGCGCGCGTGCCGGCTCGTCGTGGACACCGGGATGCACGCCAAGGGCTGGACGCGCGAGGAGGCGCTCGAGTACCTCGAGAACAACACGGCCTTGTCCCTCCACGAGGTCCAGACCGAGACCGACCGGTACATCTCGTGGCCCGCGCAGGCGCTCTGCTACAAGATGGGGGAGCTCAAGATCCGCGCCCTGCGTCGGGAGGCCGAGCAGGCGCTGGGCGAGCGCTTCGACGTGCGGGCGTTCCACGACGCGGTCCTCGAGAACGGCGCCGTTCCGCTCTCGGTTCTCGAGGAGCAGGTGCGCGGCTGGATCGCGAGGGCGAAGACTTCGTGAGCGCACCCGCTCCGCGAGCCGCGTTCCGCGCGCGGAATCCCGCGACGGGCGAGACCCTCGACGGCGAGTACTACGAGGCGTCGATCGGCGAGATCGACGCGGCGGCGCGCGCCGCGGACCGCGCCTTCGAGCCGTTCGCGTCGCTGCACCCGATCCGCCGCGCTGAGTTCCTCCGCGCGGTCGCGCAGCAGCTGCTGTCGCTCGGCGACCGCCTGCTCGAGCGCGCGGGCGCGGAGACGGGGCTGCCGCCGGCGCGGCTCGAGAGCGAGCGTGCGCGCACGGTCAGCCAGGTCCTGCTCTTCGCGAGCCTCCTCGAGGAGGGGTCGTGGGTGGACGCGCGCATCGACCGCGCGCTGCCCGACCGCAAGCCGCAGCCGCGGCCGGACCTGCGGCGGCTGCTCGTTCCGCTGGGCCCGGTGGCGGTCTTCGGCGCGTCCAACTTCCCGCTCGCGTTCTCCGTGGCCGGAGGCGACACGGTCTCGGCTCTCGCCGCGGGCTGTCCGGTCGTGGTCAAGGCGCACCCGGCGCACCCCGGGACCTCCGAGCTCGCGGCGCTCGCGATCCGCACGGCGGCCCGCGAGACGCGGATGCCCGAAGGGATCTTCTCGATGGTCCACGGCGCCGCCCCGGAGATCGGCATCACGCTCGTGACGCATCCGCTCATCCGCGCGGCCGGCTTCACGGGATCGCTGCGCGCCGGCCGCACGCTCTTCGACGCCGCCGCGATGCGGCCCGAGCCGATCCCCGTGTACGCGGAGATGGGATCCTCGAACCCGGTCTTCCTGCTGCCGGGCGCGCTCGAGGCGCGCGGCGACGCCATCGCGAAGGGCCTCGCGGCGTCGGTCACGCTGGGCGCGGGCCAGTTCTGCACGAACCCCGGACTGGCGGCGCTCGTCGACTCGCCGGCGTCGAGCGCCTTCCTCCAGGCCGTCGGCGAGCTGCTCGGCGGGTCTCCGGCGGGCACGATGGTCCACGCCGGCATCAAGACCGCCTACGACGAGGAGATCGCGCAGCTCGCCCGAATCGCGGGAGTCGCGATCGCCGCGCGCTCGGAGACACCCGGCGTCTGCGCGGAGACGCAGGCGCATCCCGCGCTGATGGTCACGGACGTCGCGACGTACCGCGACCATCCCCGCCTCGCGGGGGAGATCTACGGACCCGCGACGCTGGCGGTGCGCTGCGCGTCCCGGCCCGAGATGCTCCAGCTCGCCCGCTCGCTGCGCGGCCAGCTCACGGCGACGATCCACGCCGCGGGCCGCGACCTCGAGGACTTCGCGGACCTCGTCGCGATCCTGCGACGCAAGGCGGGGAGGCTCGTCTTCAACGGTTTCCCGACCGGCGTCGAGGTCTGCCACGCGATGCACCACGGCGGGCCCTATCCGGCGACCACGGACTCGCGCGCGACCTCCGTCGGGACGGCGGCCATACACCGCTTCGTCCGGCCGGTCTGCTACCAGGACTTCCCCCAGCCCGCGCTGCCGGAGGAGCTCCAGGATTCCAACCCGCGGGGGATCTGGAGGCTCGTGGACGGCGCGTTCACGAAAGACCCGCTGTGAGCGGCTGGCCCGAGTCGATCGAGGTGATCGACTCGCACACGGAAGGCGAGCCGACCCGGGTCGTCATTGCGGGCTGGCCCGACCTGACCGCGACCGAGATGCGCGGGCGCCGGGAGCAGCTCGCCAGCCGCGACGCCGCCATCTGGCGCGGCGTGGTCCTCGAGCCCCGCGGCCACGACGCGCTCGTCGGCGCGCTGCTGACGCCGCCCGTCGCCTCCGGCTCGGTCGCGGGCGTCGTCTTCTTCGACAACGTCGGTCCGCTGTGGATGTGCGGCCATGGGACCATCGGCGTCGTGCGCACGCTCGAGCACCTGGGCCGCATCCGCCCCGGCTCCGTGCGACTCGACACTCCGGTGGGGACCGTGGGCGCGGAGCTCGCCGTCGACGGCACCGTCACGATCGAGAACGTGCCCGCGCGCTGCCTCGCGCAGGACGTCGCGGTGGAGGTTCCCGGGATCGGGCGCGTGGTGGGCGACGTCGCGTACGGCGGCAACTGGTTCTTCGTCGTCCGCCTCGAGGAGTCGCAGCCGATCGACCCCGCGCGGCTTGAGGAGTATCGCGATCTGACGCTCGCGATCCAGCGGGCGCTCGCGGATCGGGACGTCCGCGGAGACGGCGGCGACGCGGTCGACCACGTGATCCTGCTCGGCCCCCCGGCGCGCTCCGACGCCGACGCCAAGAACTACGTGATGTGCCCCGGCGGCGCCTACGACCGCTCCCCGTGCGGCACCGGCACGTCCGCGACGATGGCGTCGCTCTCCGCGCGGGGAGCCCTCGCCCCCGGCCAGCGGTGGCGGCAGGAGGGCATCACCGGGAGCCTCTTCACGGGCTGGCTCGAGGAGCGCGGGGGCGCGCTCGTTCCGCGGATCCAGGGCCGCGCGTACGTGACGGGACGCGCCACGCTCTACTTCGACCCGCGGGATCCGTTTCGCCACGGCCTGACGTGGTCCCCGACGTCGTAGTCGTCGGCGCGGGCATCGTCGGCGCGGCCTGCGCGGACGCGCTGTCCGCTGAGGGGCTGTCCGTGCTCGTCCTGGAGTCGCGCTTCTGCGGCGGCGGAACGACGGCGGCCGCGATGGGCCACGTCGTGGTGATGGACGACTCGCCCGCGCAGTTCGCGCTGACCGCGTACTCGCGGCGGCTCTGGGAGGACCTCGCGCCCGAGCTGCCCGCGTCCTGCGAGGATCGCCGCACCGGGACGCTCTGGATCGCCGCCGACGCCTCGGAGCTCGCCCCTCTCCGCGCGAAGGGCGAGGCCCATCGCGCGCAGGGCGTCTTTGCGGAGGAGCTCTCCGAAGGCGATCTCGCGCGCGAGGAGCCGAACCTGCGCCGCGGGCTCGCCGGCGCGCTGCGCGTCCCCGAGGACCGCGTCGTCTATCCGCCGGCCGCGGCCCGGTGGTTCCTGGAGCGCGCGGAGCGCCGCGGGGCCAGGCGGCGCGAGGGCGTCGAGGTCGTCGCGATCGGGCCGGGGAGCGTCCGGACGCGGACCGAGGAGATCCCGGCGGGCACGGTCGTGAACGCGGCCGGGGCGGCGGCGCCGCTGCTCACGCCGGGGCTCGCGATTCTTCCGCGCAAGGGACACCTCGTCATCACGGACCGCTATCCCGGATTCTGCCGGCACCAGCTCGTGGAGCTCGGCTATCTGGCAAGCGCGCACGGTGCCGGCATCGAGAGGCGCTCGGCGTCGGTCGCGTTCAACCTCCAGCCGCGCGCGACCGGGCAGATGCTGCTCGGCTCCTCGCGCGAGTTCGCCGGCTTCGACGGCTCGGTCAACCGCGGGATCCGGGCCCGCATGATCCGGCGCGGGCTCGCGTTCATGCCCGCCCTGGCGGGTCTGTCGGCGATCCGCACCTGGGTCGGCTTCCGGCCCGCGACGCCCGACAACCTTCCGCTCGTCGGGCGCTGGCCCCGGACCCGGGGGCTCTTCGTCGCGGCCGGGCACGAGGGGCTCGGCGTCACGACCGCGCTCGGCACCGCGCGGCTCGCGGCCGACGCGATCCTGGGACGCGAGAGCGCGATCGACCCCGCCCCGTACGCGCCCGGGCGGCTCTTCGACGACGAGGAGTCGCACCACGAGGAGCCCGGCGCCCGTGCCTGAGACGGTCGCCTTCACCTGCGACGGCCGGGCAATCCAGGCGCCGGCCGGGGTCACGCTCGCGGCGGCTCTCGAGGCGCTCGGAGCGCGCGAGGGCTCCGCCGGCGGATGCGCCGTGCTCCGGCGCTCCGTGACCGGCGAGCCTCGCGGGGTCCTCTGCGCGATGGGGATCTGCTTCGAGTGCCGCGTCACGATCGACGGACGCGCGCACCGCCGCGCGTGCATGGAGATCGTGCGCGCGGGGATGGACGTGCGGACCGGCGAAGTCGAGTTTGCCGCTTCGAGTCTCGAGTCTCCCGGTGAGGAACGCATCGACTGCGACGTGGCGGTGGTCGGCGGCGGACCGGCGGGAGTCGCCGCCGCCTGCCGCGCCGCAGAGGCCGGCGCCCGCACCGTCCTGCTCGACGAGGGCGCCGCGCCCGGCGGACAGATCTACCGTCACCTCCCGGGCCACGAGGCGCCTCCCGCGGCGCGGGCCTGGCTCGCGCGGCTGGCGCAATCCGGAGCCGAGATCCGGGCGGGAGCCTCGGTCTTCGACGCCGAGAGGACCGGGGCCTCGTGGCGGCTGCTCGCGCTGGGCGCGGGGGCGGGGGGCGTGCTCGCGGTCTCGACGCGTGCGATCGTCCTGGCCACGGGATCGCGGGAGCTGTTCCTCCCGTTTCCGGGCTGGACGCTGCCCGGCGTGTACGGCGCGGGGGGAGCGCAGGCGCTCTGGAAGTCCGGCGCGCCGCTGACGGGCCGGACGGCGGTCGTGGGCGGCTCCGGGCCGCTGCTCCTGCCCGTCGCGGCGTCGCTCGCGAAGGCCGGTGCGCGCGTCGCCGCCGTGGTCGAGCAGGCCGCGTTCCCCGCGCTCGCGGCGTTCGTGCTCTCGCTCGGGCGCTCGCCCTCACGGATCCGCGAGGCCGTGCGCTACCGGCGCGGATTCGCGGGGACGCCGTATCGGACGGGAACGTGGATCGCCGAAGCGCGGGGGATCGGGAGGCTCGAGGGTGTCGTGCTCGCCGACGCACGCGGCGGGCGCCGCGAGCTTGCGTGCGATCTCGCGGCCGTGGGCTGGGGCCTGACGCCCAACACCGAGCTCGCGCGGCTCCTCGGCTGCGCCGTCGAGAGCGGCGCGGTCGCCGTCGACGGCCGGCAGGAAACCGGCGTGCCCGGCGTCTTCTGCGCCGGGGAGCCCTGCGGGGTCGCGGGCGTCGAGGCGGCCGTCGCGGAGGGACAGATCGCCGGCGCGGCGGCGGGCGGAAGGATTGCCCGGCTCGAGGACGCCTGGGACGGGCGCCTCCTCACGCGCGCTCGAGATCGGGCCCGCGCGGTCGCCGTCCGGATGCACCGGAGCTTCCGCCTGCGCCCGGAGCTCGCGCGTCTCGCGCGGGAGGACACGCTGGTCTGCCGCTGCGAGGACGTCCCCCTCGGCGCCGTGCGGGCGTGCTCCGGCTCGCGGGAGGCCAAGCTGGCCTCCCGCGCGGGCATGGGCCCATGCCAGGGACGAGTCTGCGGGCCGGCCCTCGCGTTTCTCTTCGGCTGGGACTCGGATACCGTTCGCACGCCGGTCCTGCCGGCCGCGCTGGGAGCGCTCGGATTCGCCCCGGCCGAGCGGGCTCCGGAGGAGGAGGGTCTCGGATGAACTGGCGGGGAGTCTTCCCGGCGATCACGACGCCGTTTCGCGAGGACCTGGCGGTCGACCACGAGTTCCTGGCGCGGCACGTGGATCGCCTGATCCGCGCCGGCTGCACCGGGCTCGTCCCGATGGGCTCGCTCGGCGAGTCCGCGACCCTGGAGCCCGAGGAGAAGCGCGCGATCCTCGCGACCTGCCGCGCCGCGCTCGCGGGGCGCGCGCCGCTCGTGGCCGGAATCGCGGCGCTCTCGACCGCGCAGGCCGTGGCGACCGCGCGGCTCGCGCACGAGAGGGGCTGCGACGGGCTGATGGTCCTGCCGCCGTACGTCTATCGCACCGACGCGCGCGAGACCGCCGCGCACTTCGCGGCCGTCCTCGAGGCGACGCCGCTCCCGTGCATGCTCTACAACAACCCCGTCGCCTACGGCACGGACGTCTCGCCCGAGGCGCTCGCGGAGCTGGCGGCGCGGCACCCGAACCTCGAGGCGGTCAAGGAGTCGAGCGCGGACGTCCGCCGCGTCAGCGCGATCCGCGCGCTGCTCGGAACGCGCCTCGCGATCTTCGTGGGCGTCGACGATCTGATCGTCGAGGGCGTCGCCGCGGGCGCCGTCGGCTGGATCGCGGGGCTCGTGAACGCGCTGCCGGAGGAGTCGGTCAGGCTCTTCGACCTCGCGTCGATGCCGGAGCGCTCCGCCGAGGCGCGCGCGCTCTACGAGTGGTTCCTGCCGCTCCTGCGGCTCGACGTCGTGCCCAAGTTCGTCCAGCTCATCAAGCTGGCGCAGCAGGAGGCCGGGCTGGGATCGGAGCGCGTTCGTCCGCCGCGCCTGCCTCTCGAGGGGAAGGAACGCGACGAGGCGCTCGCCCTGATCCGGGAGCGCCTCGCCGCGAGGCCGTAGACTTCCTGACGCCTACTGGCCGACCTGAAGCGCCGGCATGCCGTCGAGCATGGACAGGCGGAACAGGGTCGAGAGGTAGTCGTCGATGTGGGCGAAGCGGCCGGCGGCCTTCGCTCCGAGCTTCTGGTTGAGGATTCCGAAGTACTTCATCCGCAGGTCGAGCGTCTGCTTCTGGATCGCGGCCGATTCGTTGGCGATCTTGACGATGTCGGCGTCCGTGAGCGATGCGTAGTTCTGCGTGTACTTCTTGAGAAGCGCGAGGCGGTCCGACATGTTGGCGTCCCGCTCCTTCTCGAAGTCGCCGTAGACGGACCAGAACGTCTGCATCTGGTCGGCGGTCAAGCCGCCCATCGCCGAGGCCACGAGCTCGCGGCGCTTGGTCGAGAGCGCGTGCTGCAGCTTCGCCATGTCGACGTCCTTGGGCTGGAGCTCCGGCATCGACGATGCCTGCGGCGCGTTGCCGGAGGCGGGCTTCGACGAGGCCGGTTGCTGGGCGCGCGCCGCGGCGGCGATTCCGAGGAGCAGAGAGAGGGCGAGGACCTTCTTCATGGAATTCTCCTTTGGAACTCGGTTAAGGGTGTCGGAGCCGGTCGAGCCGGCCCTCACGAGCGGCGCAATCTATCACGGCCGCGCGGATCCGAGAGACTGGGCGCCGTCGCGATCGACTCTAGACGTGGCAGGAGCCGCCGCCGCGCTTCTCGAAGTAGCGCTGGTGGTACTCCTCGGCGCGCCAGAAGGGCTGCGCGGGGGAGATCTCGGTCACGATCGGTCTCGCGAACTTGCCGCTCTTCGCGAGCCTCTCCCGGGACGCGCGTGCCTCGGCCTCCTGCTCCGGCGTGTGGAAGAAGATGACGGAGCGGTATTGAGTTCCCACGTCGGGACCCTGGCGGTTCAGCTGGGTCGGGTTGTGGCCGTTCCAGAAGACGTCGAGGAGCGAGTCGTAGGAGGCCTTCGCGGGGTCGTACTCCACCTGGACCACCTCGGCGTGGCCGGTCCGGTCGCTGCAGACGTCCTCGTAGGTCGGATTCGCGACCGTCCCGCCGCTGTAGCCGACGGCGGTGGCCGTGACTCCCGGGACCTTGCGAAAATCCTCCTCGACACCCCAGAAACAACCGGCTCCGAACGTCGCCTTGGCCATGGTCTTCTCCTCGGTTCGCGTATTACAACACGCGCGTATTCCCCGGCGTGGCGTGAAGGCGCTTGGAATCGCGGCGCCTCGCCGCGGCATCCTCGGCGGCGTGGGATAACGTTCCGGACATGCCGGTCCGGCAGGTGCTGAACGGTCGCGTGCCGGTCAAGGTCTGGACCGCGGACCTCGAGGACTCGGCGCGCCGCCAGCTCCTCCAGACGGGCGAGCTCCCGTTCGTCTTCCACCACGTGGCCGCCATGGCGGACACCCACTGGGGCATGGGGGCGACCGTCGGCAGCGTGATCGCGACCGAGGGAGCGATCTGTCCGGCGGCCGTCGGCGTGGACATCGGCTGCGGGATGGCGGCGGTCAAGACGCGCCTCGACGCGTCGGCGCTCGAGGGGAAGCTCCCCGCGCTTCGCCACGCGATCGAGCGCGGCATCCCGGTCGGCTTCCACCAGCGCGGCGAGCCGCACCCCGCCGCGGCCGGGCTCTTTCAGGACTCAGGCGGACCCTCGGTGGCCACGGCGAGCGAGCGCAAGAAGGCCGCGCTCCAGTGCGGGACGCTCGGCGGCGGCAACCACTTCCTCGAGGTCTGCGTCGACGAGGACGACGCGCGCGTGTGGATCCTCCTGCACTCCGGCTCTCGCAACATCGGCAAGGTGACGGCGGAGCGGCACATCGACAAGGCGAAGGAGTGGACGCGCCGCTCCGGCGCGCGGCCGCCCAATCCGGAGCTCGCGCACCTCGAGGAGGGCAGCGCGGCCTTCGACGCGTACGCCGCGGACCTCCGGTGGTGCCAGGAATTCGCGCTGCGCAACCGGAGGATCATGCTGGCCGAGATGCAGAAGGACCTTCGCCGCGTCACGGGCGTCGACGACCTGGGCCTCGAGCCCGAGATCCACTGCCACCACAACTACGTCGCGTGGGAGCGGCACTACGGGCGCGACGTGATGGTGACGCGCAAGGGCGCGATCCGCGCGGGGCGAGGCGCCCTCGGCATCATCCCGGGCTCGATGGGCACGGGCTCATTCGTCGTGCGCGGCCTCGGGAATCCCGAGTCGTTCGAGTCGGCGCCTCACGGCGCGGGCCGGAAGATGAGCCGCGGCGCCGCACGCCGCGCGTTCACGAAGGAGGACCTTGCGGCCCAGACCGCGGGCGTCGAGTGCCGCAAGGACGCCGGCGTCCTGGACGAAATCCCCGGCGCCTACAAGCCGATCGGCGAAGTCATCGAGAACTCCTCGGACCTCGTGGAGGTCGTCGCGCGGCTCAAGCAGGTCGTCTGCGTGAAGGGGTGAGGACACGAAACGGCCCCGGGACTCGTGCCCGGGGCCACTTCACCGCGGCGGAGTCTGAACCTAAGGCCCGTAGAGCACGAGGCCGAAGGTCTTGGGGAGGAAGACCGCCATCTCCTGGCGCGTGACGGACTGGTTCGGACAGAACTGGACCGTGGGAGGCGGCCCCGGCTGGGTCGCACAGCCCGCGGTGATGCCCCGGTTGTAGAGGTCCTCGATCCAGTCGGAGAAGGGGAACTCCGGCGTGCTCGGGCACGGGACGTCGGAGAAGATCCCCGTGCAGGGCGGCGGGGCGTAACCCGACGGCTGGGACGCCTTGATCAGGAAGACCGCCATCTCGCTGCGGAGAATCGACCGTTCCGGACAGTACTGGAGGGTCGGAGGGGGGCCCGGCTGACTCGCGCAGCCGGCACTGATGCCGCGCGTCGCGAGGTCTTCGATGAAATCGGAGTAGGGGAATTCCGGCGTGACCGGGCACGGGACGTCGGTGAAGAGGCCCGTGCAAGCCGGCGGCACGTAGCCGGGCCCCAGGAACGCCTTGAGCAGGAAGGGAGCCATCTCCTGGCGCAGGTTGTCCCGCAGCGGGCAGAACGTCGTGCCGCCGCCGCACCCCGCCGTGACGCCGAAGTGGAAGATCGTCTCGATCGACGGATAGAACGGATCGGCGGGCGAAACGTCGAGAAAGCTGCCGCCGAGGTGCAGCGTCCAGGTCTTCTTCGCCCCGCTCGGGGTCACCGTCTCCGTGATGGTGCTGTCCCAGTGAGTGGCCGGACGGCCGGCGGAGGCGACGTTCACGGCGTAACAGTCGGCGCCGCAGCTGGCCGTGTCGCCGGCGGCGACGGTGCCGTAGTCGGCGGACGGGTCGAGGATGGAGTAGGTCGATCCGGCGGGCCCGGTGAAGTCGGACATGCCGCCGGTCAAGGTCATCGCCGCCGCGCTCGAATTCCGCCAGCTCGGCGCCACGACGACGGTCTCGTTGGGCTCGAGGACGCCGTTGCCGGCGGCGTCGACCGAGAGCGACACCGGAACGATCGCGACACTGCGCAGGATGACCACGGCGTTGTCGAACCCGTACGGCGGCAGTCCGATCGCGGCCGCGACGTCCGGCCGGCCGTCGCCGTTGAAGTCGGCGACGGAGCCGAGGAGCGGCGCGTTTCCGATGCCGTAGCGCTCTTGCGGGCGCAGCGTTCCGTTGCCCGCGTTCAGGAACACCGAGACGTCGTTCGAGGCGAAGTTGAAGGTCAACAGGTCGACGTGGCCGTCGCCGTCGAAGTCGCCGACGTCGAGATCGTCGCTGATGCGGAGGGTCTCGGCCGTGTTCGAGCCTCGCTGGGTGTGGAGGGGACCGAAAACGCCGCCGCCCAGCCCGAACGCCGTCGCGACCTGGACCTCGTAGACCTCGGTCTGGTTCAGGATCATCCCCACGTCCGGCTTGCCGTCGCCGTTGAAGTCCGCCAGCTTGAACTTGTAGGGAGCGGTGCTGCTCAGGACCGGCGAGCCGAACGAGAAGTTGCCGTTGTTGGGGAAGACTCCCATGGTCGTGTTCAGCGCGGTCACCAGGTCGAGGCGCCCGTCGCCGTTGAGGTCCGCGCCCTCGATGCCGCGGGGGAAACCGGCGTTCGAGACGAGGATCGTGACCGGGACGAACACCATGTTGCCGTCGTTGCGGAACACGAAGATCCGCGGCTGCGGAACGGCGGGGCAGCCCTGCTCCTCGGTCAGGACCACGTCGAGGTCGCCGTCGCCGTCCAGATCGAAGGCGTCGATCGAGCCCTGTCCGCAGGAACCGACCGGCTGGACGACGACCGGGCCGAAGGTGCCGTCGCCGTTGTTGACGGCGGTGCCGAAGTTGTAGGGCGGGAAGTCGTCGTCGGGCGCCAGCAGCATGTCGACGAACCCGTCGCCGTTCAGGTCGCGCAGCTTGATCTCGCCGAAGTTCCGCGGCGGCGCGTACTGGTAGGAGTCCCAGAGGAAGAACGTGCCATCGCCGTTGTTCTTCAGGACCATGATCACGGCGTCGTTGACGAGGATGCTGACCAGGTTGTTCGTCACGATGTCGATGTCGCCGTCGTTGTCGATGTCGGCGCTGGCGAAGCCGTCGTTGAACTCGGCGAGCGGGTAGCGGGGCAGGATCGGAAAGCCGCCGCTGCCCGGATTCGCGTGGACGGTCATCGCGGCCGAGAACCCCGCGATCGTGGCGACGTCCACGTTGCCGTCGCCGTTGGCGTCGAGCGCCACGGCGGCGTAGGTCCACTGCTCCGCCTCGTACCGCACGGGAGCTCCGAACCCGCCCAGTCCGTCGGACAGCAAGACCGCGTAGCCGTCGGTCGTGCGTCCCGAGGGCGTCGCCGCGATGACGTCCGGGAAACCATCGTGGTTGAGGTCGGCGGTGGTCAGCGACCAGGGGTCGGGGTCGGCCTCCTGCATGTAATAGATCTCCGCCTCGCCGAACGACCCCAGGCCGTCGTTCCGACGGATGGTGATCGCGCCCTCGGTGATGGGCGGGAACTCGTAGGGGCCGCCGCTGATCAGGTCGGGGTCGCCGTCGTCGTCGAGGTCACGTAGCGCCACGCGAGTCCGGGCGGCCGGGAAGCTTCCGGGCGCCGCCTCGTACGGCACGGGATCGGCGAAGGCTCCGTTCCCGTCGCCGAAGAGGATCGAGACGTAGGTCACGTTGTTGTCCTGGAAGCCTCCCACCGCAAGATCCAGGTGACCGTCGCCGTCGACGTCGGCGGCGGCGAGATCCTCGGCGCGCATGCCCACGGGTATGTCCGTCCGGGGGAGGTAGCCCGCGCCCGCACCGGTCTGCCCGTTGTGTTTGAGGAACGAAACGGTCCGTGCAGCGAAGGCGTAGTTGGCCGTCGCCACATCCGGCTTGCCGTCGCCCGTGAAGTCGGCGACCAGCAGTCCGACCGGGGCCTGCCCGGTCGTGAACTCGAGGGGAGGGGCCAGCGTCCCGCTGCCGTTGTTGCGCCAGACGAGGAGCTTCGTCGCGTCGTCGTTGGCGCCTCGAACGGTGGCGAAGACGTCCAGGTCCCCGTCGGAATCGAAGTCGGCCAGCGCGACCTGCCCTACGGACTGGTTCAGCGGCAGAACGTAATAGACCGGGGCCAGGTAGGTGCCGTCCCCGAGGTTCTCGAGAACCGACACGCCCGGGCCTCCGAAGAAGCTCTGACCGACCACCACGTCCATGTCGCCGTCGCCGTCGAGATCGCCGGCGGCGAGGGAGCTCGGCAGAAAGCCCTGCGGATAGCTCCCGGTCACGAACGCCCGCCACGGCGCCTCCGGCCAGAGCGGAGCCTGAGCCCGTGCCGGAAGTGCCCCGAGCAGCGCCATCGTGACCGCGCCGGCGAAAGCCAGCCGCGCCATCTTTTTCATTTCGGTGGACATTGGGTCCCCTTTCGCCGAGCCGGTCAGAAATCCGGCTTCCTGAACCAAACGCGGGGAATCCGCTCCGAAACGATCACCCGAGCGGCCCTTCAGCGAGCGATCTTTGAGCGGTAGGCGGCCGCGGCCGTGGCGTTCCCCAGTCCCTCGTAGAACCTGACCAGCCGCTCGAGAGCCGCCACGGTCCGGGCGTTCTGCGCTCCGCGCCCCCGCTGGAGGCCCTCGTACCCTTCCACCAGAAGGGGCTCGGCGTCTTTGGCCTCGTGGAGCGTTGCGAGGCAGTCGCCGAGGCGGCTCCGGGCATCCGCGATGCGCCAATTGCCCGCGGGCAGCGCCTTCTCCAGGACCGCCAGCCCCCGGCGCAGCAGATCCTCGGCCTCCGCGCTCGCGCCTGCCGCGAGGCGGATGGACCCGAGCGTCACGAGGGACGCCCCGAAGTCGGCATGGCCCTCCCCCAGGGCCTTTCGGCGGATCTCCATGGCCTCGCGCGCGAGGGGCTCCGCCCTCCCGAGGTCGCCCTGAGCGAGAGACACGTCGGCCAGGTGCGCCAGGACGGTGGCGGTGCGGGGATGCTCGGGACCGAGGGCCTTGCGCTCGACGCGCAGCGCCTCCTCATAGAGCGAGCGCGCCTCCGCGAGGTCCCCCGTCTGCTCCATCAGATCCCCGAGATTGCCGAGGCTCATCGCCACCTGCTCGTGATCCGGACCGAAGAGCCGGCGGCGCATCTCGAGTCCCTCCCGCGCCGCCGCGATCGCGCCTTCGTAGTCGCCGCGACCCCGGAGAATCGATCCCAGGTTGCTGAGCTGAAGCGCGATGTCGGGATGCTCCACGCCGTAGAGCTTGCGCGTGATGCCCAGCGCCTCGCGGGCGTAGGTCTCCGCCTCCGCGAAGCGGTCCTCGTCGCGGAGGACGACGGCCAGGTTGTTCACCTGCCGGGCGAGGTCCGGGTGCACCGGCCCGAAGACCTTCCGGCCGACCGCCAGCGCCTCGCGGTGGGCGGCCTCCGCTTCGGCGAGCTTCCCCGCCTTCCGCAGGACGGAGCCGAGGTTGCTCAGGTCGCTGGCGACGGTTTCGTGGGTGTCGCCGTGGACCTTGCGATGGATGACGAGAGCCCGGCGAAGCCCCGACTCGGCCTCCGGGTATTTCGCCAGCGCAATGAGCGTCGCGCTCAGGTCGTTGAGCGCATCGGCGACGCTGGCATCCTCGTCCCCCAACCGCCCCCGAAGGATGTCCAGCGCCCGCCGCTGGCCCGCCTCCGCGGCGGCGAACTCGCCCCGGTCCTGGTCCAGGAGGGCGAGCGCCAGCAGGCTTTCGGCGACGGCGGGATCCGACGGGCCGCGGAGCCGTTGCCGCAGCGACAGCGACTGCTGCAGGAACGGCTGGGCGCGCTCCTTCAGCCCCAGCCGCTGATAGACCCTGCCGATGACCAGCGCGAGCGAGGCCTGCGTCTCCGGCTGGTGCTCGAGGTCGGCCATCGCGCGCGCGGCGCCCTTGTCCAGGATCTCCCGAGCCGTCAGCGTCTCTCCGCGGGACTCGCTCGGATCGGAGCCGCTGAACACCTGCTCGAGCAGGCCCGTGAGCTTCAGCGCCTTGTCGCGCTCCGCCCGGATCTCGTCCCGCTGGCGGGCGAGCCGCAGGGCCTGCACGGTCATGGTCGCGGCGAGGCCCAGGAGAATCGCTAGTCCCGCCGCGGCCGCGGCGACCCCGGCCCGGTGGCGGAGCACGAACTTGCGTGCGCGATACCCCAAAGTGTCCGGCTGCGCCGCCACGGGCAGCTGCTCGCGATGGCGCCGCAGGTCTTCGGACAGGAGAGCGACCGAGGCATAGCGCCGGGCCGGCTCCTTGCGCAGCGCCGTCAGGACGATGTTGTCGAGATCGCCTCGCAGTTTGCGCCGGAGCTGCAGCGGACGCAGGCCGCGCTCCTCGGCCAACGCCTCCGCCGTGGGCCCCTCTTCTCCGGCGCCATCGGACGGCCGGGAGCTCGCTTCGTCCGTCGTGCGGCCGGCGGCGGCGCTGGGCCGCTCCGGATTCTGCTCGAGGACGGCTCGCTGCAGCGCGTCCGGCCGGGTCGCGGGTACGCGGTAGGGGGATTGACCCGTCAGGAGCACGTACAGCAGGGCGCCCAGAGAGTAGACGTCGGTGGCGGTCGTGATCGCGCCCCCCTCTACCTGCTCCGGGCTGGCGTAGAGCGGCGTCATCAGACGGAGGCCGGTCGCCGTCGCCTCGATCGTTCCGGGATGCTGGGCGCCCTCGAGGAACTTGGCGATGCCGAAGTCGAGCAGGCGCGGCACGCCGCCGGCGGTGACCAGGATGTTCGAGGGCTTGATGTCGCGATGCACCACCAGGTTCTGATGCGCGTACTGCACCGCGGCGCAGACCTGGCGGAAGAGGTCGATCCGGGCGTCGATTCCGAGACGATGGCGGTCGCAGTACCGGTCGATGGGCTCCCCGCCGATGTACTCCATGACCAGGTAGGGCCGCCCGTCGTCGGTGTTGCCGCCGTCCAGGAGCCGCGCGATGCCGGGGTGGTCGAGCGAGGCCAGGATCTGGCGTTCGGCGCGGAACCGCGCCGAGAGGTCGGAGCGGTCCGCGCCATAGGCCAGGACCTTGAGCGCGACCTTCTGCTGGTAGACGTCGTCGGCGCGTACCGCGAGATACACCGTGCTCATGCCGCCCTCGCCGAGCAGAGACTCGACCGCGTAGTGGCCGATCCGCCGGCCGACGAGCGACGCCGGGAAGAGGGGAGGGGACTCCGGGAAGGCGGGTCGTCCGAGAAATTCGCCCGCGCTTTCATCGGCGGCGAGCAGGGACTCGACCTCGCCCCGCATCTCGAGATCCTCGCCGCAGGCGCGCGACAGGAAGGCCGTTCGTTCGCCCGCGGGCAGTGCGGACGCCTCATCGAAGAGCGCCTCGATGCGCCGCCAACGATCCGCCGCAACCACTAGGTTTGCCCCTGGCTCAGGCGCCGAAACAACCAGGCCTTGGCGATGCGGAAGCGGCGGCGCACCGTGGGGTTCGAGACGCCGAGAACCGTCGCGATCTCGTCGTGCTCCAGCCCGCCGAAGAAACGCAGCTCCACGATCTTCGCGAGATCCGCATCGACCTTCTTGAGCTCGAGGAGCGCCTCGTCCACGGCGACGATGCCGTCGTCGCTCGCGGTGGCGATGTCCGGCACCTCTTCGAGCATCGCGCGGCGCAATCCCCCGCCGTGTTTTACGGACGCGCGCCGGCGCGCGTGGTCGGTCAGGATGCGCCGCATCATGTGCGCGGCGATTCCGAAGAAGTGCGCGCGGTTCTGCCAGTCGACGTGGCGCTGGCCGATCAGGCGGAGAAAGGCTTCGTGGATGAGGTCGTGAGTCTGGAGCGTCTGTCCGGGTCTCTCCTGACGGAGATACCGTCCGGCCAGCCGGCGCAGCTCCGTGTACACCACCGACACGAGCTCATCGAGCGCCTGCTCGTCGCCGCCGCGCCACTTGACGAGGAGCAGCGTCACGTCGTGCCGGGACTCATCTCTCCCGCTCTCAGGGTCCTGGGACATACGGGTTTTCCCCAGCATACGTTTCCCGGGCCGTGCCGTGCGTCGATATAACGGAATCTTGATGCGGTCGCTGCGGGACCGGCGGCCAGACGGTTGAGACCCAGAGCTCCTTTCAGCGGCCGCCTAGAACGAGTCCGCGGCGCGAGGAATCTCCGCGAGGGCAGCGGAGGACGCCTCGCGCCGCGGGAGCCGCAGCGAAGCGAGGGGTCAGGCGAGCGGTCGAGCCCCTTTGGGCGAGCCGCTCGCCGGTGGCGAAGCCAGACCCCGAGGGCAGCGAAGGCGACGAGACCGGGCCGCGGCGGTCGCTGCGCGACCGGCGGCCAGACGGTTCGCAACCAGAGCCCTCGACGAGAGGCAATGTCGGTATTGTTCGCGGCGCGCCGAATCTCCCCGGGGGCAGG
>Ga0157375_10000511_pt1 | contig 34901 bp, 29 predicted proteins | sample M35metaG_FD_115311 | JGI IMG/M metagenome (GOLD analysis project Ga0157375, IMG submission 115311) | Miscanthus rhizosphere microbial communities from Kellogg Biological Station, Michigan, USA - M3-5 metaG | ecosystem: Host-associated > Plants > Roots > Rhizosphere > Soil | place: USA: Michigan... | reverse complement strand
GTAAAAGATCATCCGGATCAGGGCCGCAGCGGAGTGGATTTCTCTGTTGCAGGCTCGACCGAGGGCTGCTCGCCAATCGTCCTTTGAAGTCCGGATGATGGCATATGTATATTATGTCAAATACAGACTGAACGCGCCGATTACATAGAGCTCCTGCGCCCCGCAGGGACAGGCTCCTACTTCGAAAGAGCCCACTCACCCAGCGCGCGGTTCCAAACCGCTAGATAAACCCAGCTGGCAAGCAGAGCTGGTGGATGCTGGTTTTTCAGGGGTCTATCGCCTTCACCGCACCGGGTTTGCCGGCGGGAAACGCGGCGATCAGGGCACTCTTGACGCGCAACCAGGTGTCGATGACGCGCGTGTCCGCCGACTGCACGGTGGACGCGACCTCGACGCGATAAAGCGTCTCGATGCCGTGCTCGTCGGAAATGCGCTTCAAGCGTACCTCGAACTGCGGACGCAGTTCCTTCAGCGAGGCGAGTAATACGGCGGATGGTGCGGACGACGCAACGATACCTAGCGGCACGTAGGCGCGGTCATCGTTGCCTTGGCCGCCCTCGCCCATATTGGCGTCGCGGTTCGCCCGCTTTTTCACGCTGCCTCAGCAGACCAGGTTGATCGCGACAGCGTGCAACGCGGTCGCGCTAACGTCGTGCATCACGGCTCGCGCTGTGATTGCCGAGTGCATTTATTGCGTGCGGTAGCGCATATCGGGGATTCTCGACAGCGCTTCCGCGGCACCGCCGCGTTTTCGGCCAACCACCGGCAGGGACATGCGGCGTTTTGCGGCGAGTACGAACGCGAGAATTATCATGTAGGCAACGGCGAGAACGGATGCTGATATTCCGAGCATCCACACGAGCGTATTTCCCATTTTGCGCCTCCTTTATTGCCAACTGCGCCCCCTCGCAACAACATTCGCAGCCTCTGGCGGACTGAGTCCGCCTATGAGGCCGCAATGTTCAATTCACCGGCCGTCTCGCCGATCTCGGGCGAAACGAGCCACCAGGCCCAAACCGGCCTGCCTGACGATACGCGCAGCACATTGCGGAATTCCGTCAGGCTGGACACTGCAGCTTTGTGCAAGAAGAAGTCCAACCATTTCAGCACATGGAATTTTTATCCATCCGCATGTTCTTTTTTCGTCAACGCTATGTTACGCAGACGCCTGTGCATCGCGTTGCGTCGCGCTTTTTCCTGGATTCGGGAGTCAATTCGAAATGGCAAGTTCAGCTGCTATTCAAGAAAATCCGAGCCGCAGACAACCGGCAATTTGCAAGGTCTGCGCCCCCTGACTTGCAAATTGCGAGGCCGCGCGGTCGCATTCAACAGTTCGGGCAAGTCGAATCCTAAAAGGAAGGCCAAGTCCTGAGAGATTTTTCAGCCCTGAACGACCGGCCATTGCTCGAAATCCGACCGCTCCAGTCCGATTGCGGCCGGTGAAAATCGAAGCGCCGGATTTCTTTCAAGAAAGACCGCGCACAAGCAATAACGGCAGCGCATGAGCGTATAACGAAGCGTTGCTTTTGCGCGGCGCGACAAATACCTACGATGCGTCCATCGAATTTGGACGTCCAAACGTAGGATGCCATGGCTGCCGAACCGGTTCGCGCGCTGATCCCCCTGCCCGAGGAGAAGACGGGTCTGCTGACGCGCCTCGTCGACGGCCTCGACCAGGCGTCGCTGCACTGGCTCTCCGGCTATGCCGCAGGTCTGGCTGCGCATGCACTGCAGCAGCCGCTGCGCGAGGCGTTGCCGCTCGCTGCCGTCGAAACATCGCCGCAGCAGGTTCTGACCATCGTCTATGGCAGCCAGACAGGTAACGCCAGGCGATTGGCCGAAGGGCTGGCGCGCGATGCGGAAGGCGCCGGGCTGATCGTCAAGCTGGCGCGCGCCGATGCCTATCCTGTACGCGAATTGAAGAACGAGCGCCTGCTCTACGTCGTCATCAGCACGCAGGGCGACGGCGATCCGCCGGACGACGCCCGGGGTTTCGTCGAATTCCTGACCAGCAAGCGCGCACCGAAACTCGATGAATTGAAGTTCGCCGTGCTGGGTCTCGGCGACAGCAGTTACGCACAGTTCTGCGCGGTCGGCACCACGCTGGACGAGCGGCTGGCTGCACTCGGTGCCACCCGCCTGTTCCAGCGCGGCGAAGCGGATGTCGACATCGAGACGATCGCCGGCCCCTGGCTGAAGAAGGCGCTGGCCACGGCACGCGACACGCTCAAGACCGGCACCGCACTGGCAACCGTGACGCCATTGCGTCCGCAGCGTACCGCCGTGGTCTGGACCCGCGATCGCCCCTACCACGCCGAAGTGCTCGACAACCAGCGCATCAGCGCACGGGGTTCGGCCAAGGACATCCGCCACATCGAACTGTCGCTGGGCATTTCAGACCTGTCCTACGAGCCGGGCGACTCGCTCGGCGTGTGGCCGAGCAACTCCCCTGCCCTCGTCGACCAGGTGATCGACGCGCTCAAACTCGACGCACAGGCACCGGTCGCCCACGACGGGCAGACCCTGCCGCTGCGCGAGTGGCTGCTCGACAAACGCGAACTGACGCGCCTGGCCCGCCCGTTCGTGTTTGCCCACGCGCAGCGCGCGAAGCACGACGACCTCGACGCTATCGTCGCCTCGCCGGTCGCGTTCCCGGAGCTGCTTTCGGACCATCAGGTCATCGATCTGCTGCACGCATTTCCGGCGCAGTGGACGGCGCAGGAATTCGTCACCGCCCTGCGTCCGCTGACGCCGCGTCTGTATTCGATCGCCTCGAGCCTGAAGGTCGTCCAAGACGAGGCACATGTGACGGTCGCGCGCGTCGCCTATGAGGCGTTCGGGCGGCATCACGTCGGTGCTGCGTCTGACTTTCTCGCCACACGCCAAGGCGACGGTCGCGTGCCGATCTTCATCGAATCCAACGAGCGCTTCCGCCTGCCGCAAGACGGCGCGCGCGATGTCATCATGATCGGCCCCGGTACCGGCATCGCGCCGTTCCGCGGGTTCCTGCAGGAGCGCGGCGCAGTCGGGGCGAAAGGCCGGAATTGGCTGTTCTTCGGCAACCCGCACTTCCAGTCCGACTTCCTCTATCAAGTCGAATGGCAGCAGGCGCTCAGGCGCGGAGAACTGCACCGGCTCGACGTCGCTTTCTCCCGCGACCAACTCGACAAGGTCTACGTGCAGCACCGCCTGCGCCGCAGCGGCCGCGAACTCTACGCATGGCTCGAGAATGGCGCGCATGTCTATGTTTGCGGCGATGGCACGCATATGGCCAAGGACGTGCACGCTGCACTGCGCGATATCGTGGTCGAGCACGGTGGCAAGAGCCGTGAAAACGCCGAAGGCTATCTCTCGCAACTGGCAGCCGAGCGCCGTTACTCGCGCGATGTGTATTGATGGCCACGCAGACCGCCAATCCGTCACCGGTCGAAGGTATCAAGGCTGCCAGCCGGCGCCTGCGCGGCACGCTGGTCGAGGGACTGGCTGACCCGATTACCGGCGCCATCGCCGATGCCGACACGCAGCTGATCAAGTTCCACGGCTCCTACCAGCAGGATGATCGCGACGTGCGCGACGAGCGGCGCTTGCAGAAGCTCGAACCGTCATACCAGTTCATGATTCGCACGCGCCTGCCAGGAGGCGTGGTCACGCCGCAGCAATGGCTGCGCCTCGATGCGATCGCGACGAACTACGCCAACGGCACGCTTCGCGTTACGACGCGCCAGGCGTTCCAGTTTCACGGCGTGATCAAGCGCGAGCTCAAGGCGACTCTCCGCGCGATCAACGGTGCACTGATCGACACGATCGCCGCCTGCGGCGACGTGAATCGAAACGTCGTCGTCGCCGCGAATCCGCTCGAGTCGAGCGCGCATGCGGCGGTCTACGACAGCGCCCGCCGCCTGTCCGAGCATCTGATGCCGAAGACGCGCGCCTACTACGAAATCTGGCTCGACGAAAAACAAGTCGCCGGCAGTGGCGAGGAAAACGAGCCGATCTACGGTCCGACGTACCTGCCACGCAAGTTCAAGATCGCGTTCGCGGTGCCGCCGGTCAACGACGTCGATGTTTTCGCCAACGATATCGGCTTCATAGCCATCGTCGAGAACGGCAGGCTGCTCGGATTCAACGTGGCCGCAGGCGGCGGTCTCGGCGCGTCACACGGCGATGCGAAGACCTATCCTCGTCTCGCCGACGTGCTCGGCTTCATCGAACCGGAGCAGGTCATCGCCACCGCGGAAGCTATCGTCACGACGCAACGCGACTTCGGCGATCGCACGGAACGCAAGCATGCGCGCCTGAAGTACACGATCGACGAGCGCGGCCTGGATTGGTTCAAGGCCGAGGTCGAGCGCCGCGCCGGGTTTGCCTTTGCGCCGGCCCGCGCATTCGCGTTCGAGCACAACAGTGACCGATTCGGCTGGACCGAGGGCGAAAACGGCCGCTTGCATTTGACGTTGCGCATCGAATCGGGACGCATCGCCGATCGCGACGGTACATTGATGCTCAAGGGCTTGCGCGAAATCGCGCGCGTGCATCACGGCGAATTCCGCCTGACGCCGAATCAGAACCTGATCGTCGCCAACGTCGCGCCGACCGAGCGCTCACAAATCGACGCGCTGGTCGCGGCGCACGGCCTCGATACTTACCGGCACGCGACACCGTTGGGCCTGAATGCGCTCGCTTGCGTTGCGTTGCCGACCTGCGGCCAGGCAATGGCCGAGGCCGAGCGCTACCTGCCCGAGTTCCTGCACAAAGTGCAGGCGCAGCTGGATCGCCACGGCTTGCATGATGCGCCAATCGGCCTGCGCATTTCCGGGTGCCCGAACGGCTGCTCGCGCCCATACCTGGGCGAGATCGCGCTCGTAGGCAAGGCGCCGGGCCGCTACAACCTCATGCTCGGTGCGGATGCGCCGGGCCAACGGCTGAATGTGCTGTATCGCGAAAACATCGACGAAGCGGAGATTCTCGCCTCGCTCGAGCCCCTGTTTGGAAATTACGCCGCGGGAAGGATCAACGGAGAGGGCTTCGGCGATTTTCTCGTGCGCAATGGAGTCGTCGCGACAACGACGAAGAACGGCAAGAACATACCAGTGGAGACAATCACGTGACGCCCCCCGATTTGCTAAGCGCGGCTGAAGACGATCGCGCCCTCAAGGATCTCAACGACTGGCTCGGCGCGCGCGATGCGCAGGAGCGCATTGCGTGGGCGCTGGCGACGCTGCCCGGCGAACATGCCCTTTCGTCGAGTTTTGGCGTGCAGTCGGCCGCCATGCTGCACATGGCAACGAGCCAGCGGCGCGACATTCCCGTCGTGCTGATCGACACCGGCTACCTGTTTCCGGAGACGTACCGCTTCGTGGATACTCTGGTCGACCGCTTCGATCTCAATCTGAAGGTGTATCGGCCGAAGATCGGCATCGCCTGGATGGAAGCGCGTTTCGGCCGTCTCTGGGAACAGGGTGTCGAAGGCATCGATCAATACAACCGCATGCGCAAGGTCGAACCGATGCAACGCGCGCTGGCTGAATTAGGTGCGCGCACGTGGATCGCCGGGCTGCGCCGCAGCCAGTCGTCGACGCGGCGCGAAATCCAGTTCCTCGAGCTCAACGAAGGCCGCTGGAAGCTGCATCCAATTGCCGACTGGTCCGAGCGGGACGTTTCGACGTACCTGCAGAAGCACGAGTTGCCCCGCCATCCGCTATGGAACAGCGGCTATGTGTCGATCGGCGACACGCACACGACCCAGCGCTGGGAGCCCGGCATGCTCGAGGAAGACACCCGCTTCTTCGGACTGAAGCGCGAGTGCGGACTGCACTTCGGCTGAAACGATTCGAACTCGCTCAAGCAACGGCCAATTTTTCTTCGCTTGCAGGACGCCACTGCGGCGGCTCGGGCCAGCGCTCCGGCACCTCTCCTGCCAGCGCACGATGCAGGTCGCGGCGATCCAGTTGCGGGGCGATGAGTTCAACCAGCGCCATGGCGTAACTGCGCGGCACGCGATCGCGGCGCAATACCAGCCAGGTCGTGCAGCGCGGAAAGAGATCGGCCGCGTCGAGCACCTGCAGGTCGCGCGTGTCCTCGGCGAGCATCGCCATTTCCGCCAGGATGCCGACGCCGAGTCCGGCGCGCACATAGGTCTTTATCAGATCGGCGTCGCGCGACGTGCAGGCGAACTGCGGCGCCTGCCCCGCCGCGGCAAATGCCTGGCGCAAAGACGATTCCGGCCGCAGCGACGACTCGTAACTGACCAGCGGGTGGCGCGCGAGGTCGGCCAGCGACAGCGGTCCCTTCTGACCGGTCAACGGGTGACCGCGTTGCGCAACCACGGCGCGGCGCCAGGTGAAGAGCGGCACGGCCAGCCCGCCATCCGGTGCGGCATCGCTGGTGCTGACGATCGCAAGGTCGGCCTCGCCGCGTTCGAATACCGCCATGACGTGCGCATCGCCAAGGGCCTTGAGGTGCACGCTGATGTCCGGATAACGCTGCTTGAGCGCGCCGATCGCGCCGGGCAACACGAAGCGCGCCTGCGTGTGCGTCGTGGCGATCGCAAGATCGCCCGCCTCCTCGCCGCGCAGGTCGGCGGCGATCGAGCGGATATTCGCCGCTTCGGAAATGATCACGCGTGCGCGTTCGAGCACCTGCAGGCCGGATGGCGTGATTGCCTGCAGACTCTTGCCCTTGCGCGAGAAAAGCTGAAAGCCGAGTTCGTCCTCGAATTGCTTGAGTTGCTTGCTGACACCGGGCTGGGTCGCGTGGACGCGCTCCGCGGCCGTCGTGATGTTCAGGCCGGAATCGGCGATGGCGATGAAGTAGCGGAGCTGGGTCAGAGTCATGATCGGGAGCGCGCAGGTTGTCGAGGCCGGTTCACATGAAATGGAACCGGACAACAACAAGACAAGGCGCCGATCGATTGCATGACACGCTCCAGCGAGGGGCGTTAGTGCACTGCAGCATAACCGGTTCCCGTTTGGACGTCCAGATGAACGATTTGCATGGCATATCGGCGTGAACAAAAGTCATTTGTCCGTACCCGGCCGCTTGCCTACGCTGGCGCAAAGCTATCGGATGCACACGATGAAGCTCTACCCCCTGTTTGCCCGGCTGCAAAACCTGCCGGTTCTTGTCGTCGGCGGTGGCGAGGTGGCGGCGCGCAAGACGCGCGCGTTGCTCGACGCCGGAGCTGACGTGACCGTGGGAGCGCCACGCCTGAGCGATCAACTGGCGCAGTGGCGCGAGAGCGCCACGATCCGTCATATTGTCGGCGATTTCGACGAAAGTTGGCTGGGCGACGCCTGGCTCGTCGTTGCCGCGACAGACGACAATGCGGTCAACCGGCGCGTGGCAAATGCCGCGACCGCGCGCCGCATCTTCATCAATGTCGTCGATGACGCGGAACTTTCCACGTTCCATGTCCCGGCCGTGATCGACCGCGCGCCACTGCAGATTGCGATTTCCTCCGGCGGGGCCGCTCCGATGTTGGCACGCTGGCTGCGCGAGCGCCTCGAGACGTTGCTCGATCACGCCCTGGGCCCCCTGGCGGATTTGCTCGATCGTTCGCGCGACCGCATTCGTGTACGGTTTCGCGACTTGTCGGCTCGCCGTGCGTTCTACACACGCGTGATCGAAGGCGACGCGATCGCCTTGCTGCGCCGCAATCGCCCGCGGGAAGCGCAGAAGGAACTCGATCGCGCGTTGTTGGCAGAGCGTACGCGGCCCCTCGGCACGGTGGCGCTGGTCGGTGCCGGCCCGGGCGACCCCGGTTTGTTGACGCTGCGCGCGCTGCGCGTGCTCAACGAAGCCGACGTGATCCTGCACGATCGCCTCGTCAGCGATGCCGTCCTCGATCTCGCGCGACGCGATGCCGAGCGCATCGAAGTCGGCAAGCAGGCCGGCAATCATCACGTCAGCCAGGAACAGATTCACGAACTGCTCCTGCGGCACGCGCGCGCCGGCCGCCGCGTCGTCCGCCTCAAGGGTGGCGACCCGTTCATCTTCGGCCGCGGCGGCGAGGAAATGGAATTCCTGCGCGCCAACGCTGTTCCCTATGAAGTCGTGCCGGGGATCACGGCAGCGCTCGCCTGCGCCGCGTATGCCGGCGTGCCGCTCACGCATCGCGATCACGCCCAGTCGGTGCGTTTCGTCACGGCGCACACACGTGAATCGCTGGAGAGCCTCGATTGGCGATCGCTTGCGGCGCAGCGGCAAACGCTTGCGGTCTACATGGGCGTCGCCCAGCTGGAATCGATGCGCGACCGCCTGCTGGCCGCAGGCAAACCGGCGTCGATTCCCGTTGCCGTGGTCGAAAACGGTACGCGCAGCGAACAACGTGTCATCGTCACGACGCTGCGCGATCTGGATGGAGTGGCCGAACGGCACGCCCTGCAATCGCCGGCGTTGCTGATCGTCGGCGAAGTCGCCGCATTGGCCGGACGCCTGGCGTGGTTCGGTTCTGCACCGATTCGCGATGACGCATCAATCGGACGATCCGCCAATGCGCGCAAGGCAGCGGCGTGAAGCAACGCGACGCCCTCAACGCTCTCAGGATGGTTGGCTGGGAATGTCCGGTGTATCGAAGTAGCGGCGCCTAGCGCTGCGAACTTCCGGCGGCTGCCCGCCGCTTGTCGTTGGCGTCGAAGTACGCAGCGTGCGTCTTGCGCGGCAGATAACGGCCGGCGCCGCGCTCCGCACGCAGCGAGCCGCGCGCCCACACCACCTTGCCACCGGCGATCGTCTGATCGGCGATGCCCTTCACGGTGCGTCCTTCGAAAACGTTGAAGTCGACGTTCTGGTGATGCGTTTTCGCAGAGATCGTGCGCGACGCATTGGCGTCCCAGACGACGAGATCGGCGTCGGCGCCGACTTCGACGGCGCCCTTGCGCGGATAGAGATTGAAGATGCGCGCGGCGTTGGTCGATGTCACCTGCACGAACTCGCTTGGCGTCAGTCGACCGGATTCGACGCCGTAATGCCAGAGCAGTGACATGCGATCCTCGATGCCGCCGCAGCCGTTCGGGATCTTGGTGAAATCATCGCGCCCCGCCGCCTTCTGCGGTGCGCAGAAGCAGCAGTGATCCGTCGCCGTCGTCTGCAGGTGCCCGGCCTGCAAAGCTCGCCACAGGACTTCCTGATGTTCCTTCGGCCGGAAAGGCGGACTCATCACGTGCGCCGCGGCGCGCGTGAAATCGGGGTCCAGATAAACCGAGTCGTCGATCAGCAGATGGCCGGCGAGCACTTCGCCGAACACGCGCTGGCCCTCGCCGCGCGCACGCGCGATCGCTTCGACCGACTGCCGTGCCGAGTTGTGCACGATGTACAGCGGCACGCCGATTACCTCGGCCAGACGGATCGCGCGATTGGCCGCCTCGCCTTCGACCGCGGGCGGGCGCGACATCGGATGGCCGGCCGGCGAAGTGATTCCCTTTGCCACGAGTTCCTTCTGCAACTGGAACACGAGTTCGCCGTTTTCCGCGTGCACGGTCGGCAGCGCGCCGAGTTCGAGCGCGCGGCGGAAACTGTTCACGAGGACTTCGTCGTCGGCCATGATCGCGTTCTTGTAGGCCATGAAGTGCTTGAAGCTCGCCACGCCGTGTTCGTTCGCGAGCGTGCCCATGTCGCGATGCACGCTGTCATCCCACCATGTCACGGCAACGTGAAACGCGTAATCGGCTGCGGCCTTTTCTGCCCAGCCGCGCCACAGCTTGAACGCCTCCATCAACGGCTGCTTCGGATTCGGAATGACGAAATCGATGATGCTGGTCGTCCCGCCGGCAAGGCCGGCCGCCGTGCCGGTGTAGAAATCATCGCTCGCGACGGTGCCCATGAACGGCAGTTCCATGTGCGTGTGCGGATCGATGCCGCCGGGGATCACGTAGCGGTCGCCCGCATCGACGACCTCCGCTCCGGCCGGCGCGTCGAGTTTCGCCGCAACCCGCACGATCTTGCCGCCGTCGCAAAGCACATCGGCACGGTAGGCGTGGGTAGAATCAAGGACGGTTCCGCCGCGGATCAACAATGACATGGCACATCTCCGAAAAACATATCAAGCGCAACAAGAGAAGCTTGGCCGCGGATTGCGCCGATGAATACGGAATTTCGCGGATAAAGCAAATCGCACTATCGGCCTTTATCCGCGGCCGTCTGCGTCAAACTTCTTTTCAAGCTCCAGCCCCTTCGAGCGCAGTTCCGCGCTGCCGAGCGCCGCGCATGAGCAAGGCATAAACGAGCGCCGAGATCGCCAGGCCGACGAACCAGGCATAGGCATACAGCGTCTTGAACATCGGCGACACGTTGGCGAACGCATCGGGAAACGCCGCGTTCAGAAAGCCCGGCAGATTGGGCAATACGCCGAGCACCAGCGCGATCACTGCAGCGGGATTCCAGCCGTTGCGATACGAATACTGCCCGCGTTCGGCAAACAACGCCGCCGTGTCGAGACGGGTGCCGCGCAGGAAGTAATAGTCGACGAGCATGATGCCGGCCACCGGGCCGAGCAACGCCGAATAGCCTATCAGCCAGGTGAAAATGTAACCCTGCGTGCTCGCCAGGATCTTCCACGGCATCGCCAGCAGCGCAATGAATGCGGTGATCAGGCCGCCGGTCCTGTAGGAGATCCGCTTCGGCGCGAGGCTGGCGAAATCGTAAGCCGGGCCGACGAGATTCGCCGCCAGGTTTACGCACATCGTGTCGAGCGTCAGGATGAACAGCGCAACGCCGACGCCGATGCCGGTGAATTTGGCCGACAGGTCGACCGGATCCCAGATCGCCTTGCTGTAGATCACGACGGTGGCTGAGGTGACGATCACCGACATCAACGCCAGCAGGCCCATTGGCAGCGGCAGACCGATTGCCTGGCCGATCACCTGGTCGCGCTGCGAGCGCGCGAAGCGTGTGAAGTCGGGAATGTTCAACGCGAGTGTCGCCCAGAATCCGACCATGGCCGTCAATGACGGCCAGAATACGGTCCAGAACTGCCCATCCTTCTTGCCGCCGGCGACGAACTGGGACGGCATGTGCATCATCGTGCCGAAGCCGCCGGCATTGTCGATCGCCCACCAGACGAGCACGAGGCACATCACGATCTTGATCGGCGCAGAGAACGTCTCCAGCCAGCGGATCGAATCCGTACCGTGCAGCACGAAGTAAAGCTGCATGACCCAGAATGCGAGAAAGCAGAGCAGCTGCGCCGGATTGATTCCGAGCACGGGCAGATTCTCGCCCGCCAGGGCGTTGCCGGTGAGAATATTCAGCAGCGTGTAGATCGCCAGGCCGCCGAACCAGGTCTGGATGCCGTACCAGCCGCAGGCCACGACCGCGCGCAGCAGCGCCGGCAGCCGCGCGCCGACTGTGCCGAACGAGGAGCGCACGAGCACCGCGTACGGAATTCCGTACTTCGTGCCGGCGTGGCCGATCAGCAGCATCGGCACGAGCACGATCGCGTTGCCGAGCAACACCGTGGTCACAGCCTGCCACGGCGACATGCCCTGATCGATCAATCCTGCCGCGAGCGTGTACGACGGGATGCACATGACCATGCCGACCCAGAGCGCGGCGAAGTGATACCAGGTCCAGGTGCGCTGTGCCGCCGTCGTCGGCGCAAGATCCGGGTTGTACAGCGCGCCCTGTTCGATCCCATCTTGCCTGTCGTGCATCTGCGGCTCCCCTTGCTCTTCAAGTCAAAATCAAATGACCACCACGAAGGCACGAAGGACACGAAGAAGAGCAACTGCTTGGCAGACATAGTGGGACCCGGAGCGCTGTTGCGCGAACTCTGCTTCTCTTCGTGACCTTCGTGCCTTCGTGGCAGTCATTTGATCCTGCGTTGTTTGTACTCATGAAATCTAAGCCGCCGTCGTCGGCGCAAGATCCGGGTTGTACAGCGCGCCCTGTTCGATCCCATCTTGCCTGTCGTGCATCTGCGGCTCCCCTTGCTCTTCAAGTCAAAATCAAATGACCACCACGAAGACACGAAGGACACGAAGAAGAGCAACTGCTTGGCAGACATAGTGGGACCCGGAGCGCTGTTGCGCGAACTTTGCTTCTCTTCGTGATCTTCGTGCCTTCGTGGCAGTCATTTGATCCTGCGTTGCTTGTACTCATGAAATCTAAGACGTGACGACGCGCATCGGATTGTTCGGATGCGTCGTCCAGTCCGCATGCTTGGCATGATCGATGCGCTCCATCGTGATGCAGCCGTCGACCGGACAGACGTGCATGCACAGGTTGCAGCCGACGCATTCGGCGTCGATGACCTCGAAGTGGCGCTTGCCATCCTTTTCCTTCGTGATCGCCTGATGCGCAGTGTCCTCGCAGGCGATATGGCAAAGTCCGCACTGGATGCACTTGCCCTGGTCGATACGCGCCTTGATGTCGTAGTTGAGATTGAGGAACTGCCAGTCCGTGACATTGCCGACTGCTCGGCCGCGAAAGGCGTCGAGGCGCGCGTAACCTTTGCTGTCCATCCAGTTCGACAAGCCTTCGATCATGTCGTCGACGATGCGAAAGCCGTAATGCATCGCGGCGGTACAGACTTGCACGCTGCCGGCGCCCAACGCGATGAATTCGGCGGCATCGCGCCAGGTGCCGATGCCGCCGATCGCCGAGATCGGCTTGCCGCGCGTGACAGGATTGCGCGCGATTTCGGCGACCATGGCCAATGCGATCGGACGCACGGCCGGCCCGCAGTAACCGCCGTGCGTGCCCTTGCCGTCGACCGTCGGCGTCGGCGCCATCAGATCCAGATCGATCGAGGTGATCGAATTGATCGTGTTGATCAGCGATACCGCGTCGGCGCCGCCGGCGAATGCGGCGCTCGCCGGCTTGCGGATATCCGTGATGTTCGGCGTGAGCTTGACGATGCACGGCAGGTGCGAATGCTGCTTGACCCAGCGCGCGACCATCTCGATGTACTCCGGCACTTGGCCGACCGCAGAGCCCATGCCACGCTCGGACATGCCGTGCGGGCAGCCGAAGTTCAACTCGACCGCATCGGCACCGGTGTCCTCGACCATCGGCAGTATCCTCTGCCACGAGGCTTCGTCGCACGGCACCATCAATGAAACGACCATTGCGCGATCCGGCCAGTCGCGTTTTACCTGGCGGATCTCGTCGAGGTTGACCTGCAGCGGCCGGTCGGTGATCAGCTCGATATTGTTGAGTCCGGCGATGCGCTGGCCGTTCCACTGCACGGCGCCGTAGCGCGAGCTGACGTTGACGATGTGCGGATCCTCGCCGAGCGTCTTCCACACCACGCCGCCCCATCCCGCCTCGAACGCGCGGTTGACGTTGTAGGCCTTGTCGGTCGGCGGCGCCGAGGCGAGCCAGAACGGATTCGGCGAGCGCACACCGGCGAAATCGCAGGAAAGGTCAGCCATTGTCTTGTCCTCGAGCCACGCTCTGCGCCACCAGCGCCCGATCGATCGAACGCGCAGCGCGCTTGCCGTCTTCCACCGCCTGTACCGTCAGGTCGGTGGCCGTGCCGATGCAGTCGCCGCCGGCCCATACGCCGGGCAGCGATGTTGCGTAGTCGACGTCGACCACGATGCGGCCTTTCCTGATTTCCAGATTGTCGCCGGGGATGGAAAGCGCCTGGCCGACCGCCTTGAGAACCAGATCGGCCGGAACAGTCAATCGCTCGCCGGTACCGGCGAGACGGCCTTGTGCGTCGAGTTGCGTGTATTCGAACTCAACTGCCCCGGCGGCGCCGTCCTTGCCGATGATCCGCTTTGGCTGCACCCATTCGACGATATTGACACCCTGCGTCTGCGCGAACTCGCGTTCGGCGAACGTGGCGCTCATCTGCGCGGCGCCGCGCCGGTAAGCCAATGTCACATGTTCGGCGCCAAGCTTGCGGCTTTGCACCGACGCGTCGATGGCGGTGTTGCCACCGCCGATCACGACGACACGCCGGCCGATCGGCAGGCGCGTCAGATCGCGGCTCTGGCGCAGTTCGGCAATGAAGTCGACCGCGTTGCGTACGCCGCCGAGCGACTCACCCTCGATGCCCAGAGCATTGATGCCCGCGAGGCCCATCGCGAGGAACACGGCATCGTAGTCGCGGCGCAGGTCGGCCAGAGAAAAGTCCCTGCCGAGTGCCTGGCGGCCGCGCACCTCGATGCCACCGATCGACAGCAGCCAGTCGATCTCGCGTGCGGCGAACTCGAGCACCTTGTAGGCGGCGATGCCGTACTCGTTGAGTCCCCCGGCCTTCTCGCGCGCATCGAAGACGACGGCGTGGTGACCGCAGCGCGCGAGCACATGCGCGCAGGCGAGGCCTGCGGGTCCGGCACCGACGACGGCGACGCGCTTGCCGCTGTCCCTGGCGCGCCGGAACAAGCTGACGTTGTCCTCGAACACCCAGTCGGTGGCGTAGCGCTGCAATGCGCCGATCTGCACCGGCGCGTCTTCCGGCCGGTTGCGCACGCAACTGCCTTCGCAGAGGATCTCGGTCGGACACACGCGCGAGCAGATGCCGCCGAAAATGTTTGCGCCAAGAATGTCGAGAGCCGCGCCGCGCAAGTTGTCGGTCGTGATGCGGCGGATGAAGCTCGGGATGTCGATAGCCGTCGGGCAGGCCTTGATGCACGGCGCATCAAAACAATACAGGCAACGTTGAGCGGCGATCAGAGCGGCCTGGCGATCGAGCGGCGGCGACACGTCGCTGAAGTTGTCGGCCAGTTGCGCGGCGGACAAACGTCCGGGAGCGATATCGGCAATTTCCTGACGCGGCATTCAATCCCCTTGGCGCTATCGATGTTTCAGTGCGGTTTTCATGCAATCTTCAAGCCGTTCGCCATGAAGCCTCGAAGGGCGTACCCATGCGGTTATTCGTGCTTCGATACCTCAACGTGATCGGCCAACCCTGTCACCCACTCGTCGGCATGACGAATTGCGCACCGGCGCGAATGCTCGCCGGCCAGCGTGTAGTGATGGTTTTCAAGCGCGTATAGAAACGCACGCCTTCCGGGCCGTAAATATGATGGTCGCCGAACAGGGACGCCTTCCAGCCGCCGAAGCTGTGGAATGCCATCGGCACCGGAATCGGCACGTTGATGCCGACCATGCCGATCTGGATGCGGCTGACGAAATCGCGTGCCGCATCGCCGTCGCGCGTGAACAGCGCGACGCCGTTGCCGTATTCATGTGCGTTGACCAGCGCGACGGCCTCCTCGTAGTCGGCAGCGCGGACGATGCCGAGCACTGGCCCGAAGATTTCCTCCTTGTAGATCCGCATGTCCGGGCGCACGCCGTCGAACAGGCAGCCGCCAAGGAAAAAACCATTCTCGCAGCCGTCGACCTTCAGCCCGCGTCCATCGACAACCAGCTTTGCGCCCTCGGCGACGCCAGCATCGACGTAGCCCTTCACCCTCTCGCGATGTGCCGCCGTGATCAACGGGCCCATGTCCCTGCCCTTTTCGTCACCACGTCCGACCGACAGTGCACGAACGCGCGGTGCGAGCTTCTCGACCAGCGCGTCGGCGACCTTGTCGCCGACCGCAACGGCAACCGAAATCGCCATGCAACGCTCGCCGGCCGATCCGTAGCCGGCGCCCATCAGCGCGTCGGCGGCCTGCTCAAGGTCGGCATCGGGCATCACGACCATGTGGTTCTTGGCGCCGCCGAGCGCCTGCACTCGCTTGCCGTGCGCGCAGCCGGTCGCGTAGATGTAGCGCGCGATCGCCGTCGAGCCGACGAAACTGACCGCCTTGATGTCCGGATGGGTGAGGATCGCATCCACGGCAACCTTGTCGCCGTGCACGACATTGAACACGCCATCCGGCAGCCCGGCCTGGGCAAGCCAGTCGGCCAGCAGCAGTGACGCCGACGGATCGCGCTCGGACGGCTTTAGCACGAAGCAGTTGCCACAGGCTATCGCGATCGGCGCCATCCACAGCGGCACCATCGCCGGAAAGTTGAACGGCGTGATGCCGGCGACGACGCCGAGCGGCTGGCGCAGATTGTGCGAGTCGACCTGACTGCCGACGTTCTCGGTCACCTCACCCTTGAGCAATTGCGGGATGCCGCAAGCGAATTCGACGACCTCGATGCCGCGCGCAACTTCGCCAAGCGCATCGCTGTGCGTCTTGCCGTGCTCGGCCGTGATCTGTGCGGCCAGGATATCCTGATTCGCTTCGAGCAGTTCGCGGAACTTGAACATCACGCGCGCGCGCTTGAGCGGCGGCGTCTGCGCCCAGGCTGGGAACGCGGCCTTGGCCGCCTGCACGGCAGCGTCGACATCCTCGGCCGTCGCCATCGGCAGACGGCCCGACTCTTCGCCGGTTGCCGGGTTGTAGACCGGCAGGCTGCGCGCCTGCACGCTGCCGATGCGCTGGCCGCCGATATGGTGCGGAATCATTACTGGTGCGAGCATGGGAGTGCCTTTCTCATCAATTCAATCTGCCACTTTGCTAACCCGTTCGCGCTGAGCGTAGCTTGCGCAGCAAGCGAAGTCGAAGCGTCGCCCCATCGCCCTTCGACTCCGCGCCTGCGGCGCTACGCTCAGGGTGAACGGTTTGTAGTCTTCGGACGCGATGCGCATGGTCATGCCACCGCGCGAATCGCTTCGCCTACTGCATTGAACATGCTGTCGAGTTCGGCAGGAGTAGTGATCACCGGAGGCGCCATCGCGATCGTGTCGCCGGTGAAGCGCAGCAACATGCCGCGCTTGAGACCCTCCTCGAACAGCCTCAAGCCGCGCAGGCCGACCTGACCCGGCAGCGGGGAGAGTTCGATGGCCGCCGCGGCACCGCAGTTGCGGATGTCGATCACGTTCGGTTCGTTTCTGAGCGCATGCGCACCATTTTCGATCTGTGTCGCCAGCGCGCCGAAGCGCTTGGGTACGTCGTCTTCGTGCAACATGTCCAGCGTCGCGTGCGCAGCAGCAACCGCGAGCGGATGCGCCGAATACGTATAGCCATGGAAAAACTCCACGGCGTAGTCTGGGCCCTGCATGAACGCATCGTAGATGCCCTGGCGCGCGATCACCCCGCCCATCGGCACGGTGCCGTTGTTGACGCACTTCGCGAACGTGATCAGGTCCGGCGTGACGCCGAACGCCTGTGCGCCGAACCAGTCGCCCATGCGGCCGAAACCGCAGATCACTTCGTCGAAAATAAGCAGTATTCCGTGCTTGTCGCAGATCTGCCGCAAGCGCTGCAGGTAACCCAGCGGCGGAACGACGACGCCGACCGAACCCTGCATCGGCTCGACGATGACGGCGGCGATGGTGGATGCGTCGTGCAGCGCGACGATGCGTTCCAGATCGTCGGCAAGATGCGCGCCCCACGCGGGCTGGCCTTTCGAGAACGCCATCTCCTTCAGGTTGTGCGTGTGCGGCAGATGATCGACGCCGGGAATCATCGCCGGCGCGAACATCTTGCGGTTGGGCAGCATGCCGCCGACCGAAATGCCGCCGAAGCCGACGCCGTGATAGCCCTTCTCGCGGCCGATGAAGCGCGTGCGCGAGGCTTCGCCCTTCAAGCGGTGATAGGCCAGCGCGATTTTCAACGACGTATCGACGGCCTCGGATCCGGAGTTGGTGAAGAACACGCGATTGAGATCGCCCGGGGCGACTTCGGCAATGCGCTCGGCCAGGCGGAACGTGTCCGGACTTGCGATCTGGAATGCCGGAATGTAGTCGGCACGGTCCAGCTGGTTCTTGACCGCCTCGACGATCCTGGCCGGGCGATGGCCCAGCGAACTGCACCACAAGCCGGAGAGACAATCGAACAGACGCTGCCCTTCTACCGTCGTGTAGTAGGCACCCTCAGCACTCGCCATCAGGCGGTTCAGCGGATGATGCTGTTTGAAGTACCGGTTATGCGTGAACGGCATCCAGTATGGATCGAGGTTCAGATCGGTGACCGCCTGCAGCGTCGACGGCTTTTCTGCGAGATTCATCGGTGACGGCTCCTGGCGGACGAGCGCGCGGCTCGCGGTAGGCTCGAATAGGCGCACATCGCCCCGCAAGCGGGCAGACGGCAGGGCAAGGATTCGTGCGCTGCGGGCAGCGTGCCGCAGCGCTGGGCGACGAAACCGTTTCCGTCGCGTTGAATCCTTGACGATCCGTAGGATTGCACTCCGCGCGCCGCGAAGCAACCGTGCCGCCTGAACGGCGTGCCGCGTGATATTTTTGTTCCTGCCCCTGACTGCCGGCACGCCTTCCATGGACCTGATCCTGCGCCACGCCAACCTGCCCGACGGCCACCGGGATGTCGACATCGGCATCGAGAACGGACGGGTCATCGCCGTCGCCGCCGCGCTGCCTGCAACTGCTGCGCAGGAAATCGATGTGCGCGGACGCCTCGTCTCGCCGCCTTTCGTCGATGCGCACTTCCACCTCGACGCTGCGCTGTCGCTCGGCCTGCCACGCCGCAATGTATCCGGCACGCTGCTCGAGGGTATCGCGCTGTGGGGTGAGTTGAAACCGCAGCTGACCCAGGACGCGGTCGCTGCCCGGGCGATGGCGTATTGCGACATGGCGGTCGCTCAGGGCTTGCTGGCGATACGCTCGCATGTCGACATCTGCGACGATCGCCTGCTCGCGGTCGATGCCTTGCTCGACGTGCAACGCCGCGTTGCGCCGTACCTGAATCTGCAACTCGTCGCGTTTCCACAGGATGGATTCTTCCGTTCCGCGAACGCGGAGAAGAATCTGCTGCGCGCGCTCGATCGTGGTGTCAGCGTAGTCGGCGGCATTCCCCATTTCGAACGCACGATGGCGGACGGTGCAGCGTCGGTACGCCGCCTGTGCGAAATCGCCGCCGAACGCGGCCTGCTCGTCGACATGCACTGTGACGAATCCGACGATCCGCTGTCGCGGCACGTCGAGACACTCGCCGCCGAGACACAGCGGCTGGGCCTGCATGGCCGCGTGGCCGGATCGCATCTGACCTCGATGCATTCGATGGACAACTACTATGTGTCGAAGCTGCTGCCGCTGATCGCCGAGGCAGGCGTTGCCGCAATCGCCAACCCGCTGATCAATATCACGCTGCAGGGCCGCCACGATACGTATCCGAAACGCCGTGGCATGACGCGCGCTCCGGAACTGATCGCAGCGGGCGTTACCGTCGCGTTCGGCCACGATTGCGTCATGGACCCTTGGTATTCGTTCGGCTCGGCCGACATGCTCGAGGTCGCACACATGGCGATCCATGTCGGCCAGATGACCTCGCTCGACGGGATTGCGGCTGCCTATGCCGGCATCACGACGAACGCGGCGAAGATCCTGCACCTCGACAGCTACGGCATCGGGCCCGGGTGTCGCGCCGACCTCGTCGTGCTGCAAGCCGCCGACCCGTTCGAGGCCATCCGCTTGAAGGCGGCGCGTCTGCTGGTCCTGCGCAATGGCAAGGTCATCGCACGCAGCGCGCCGCGCGGCAGCGAGTTGTCGTTGCCGCATCGGCCATCGTCGATGACTCTCGAATTTGCGCCGGGAAGCATTTGACGGCATGGGCCGGAAAGCGCCGCCCTCCGGCCCACGCCGCGTCTCACTGCAAGTGTCGCTTCAACACAACTGCTGGCCGCAGTACGCCGGCAGCACGATCTCGTTGCTCACGGTCTGCTGCGCATGAGTCGCGGTATTCGTGATGACGACCGTGATTACCCAGTCGATGTCGTCCGCATTCCCGGAAAACGTGTGCGAGCACGAGTCTGTCGTGCACAGCGCAATCTGGTTGTGGCCGACGATAAGGCTTCCCGGTTGCGGAGTGGCCGACCATTGAAACGTGTACGAGCCGGGAGAGAGACCGGTGACGACAAATGCCCCGACGTAGCTCCAGCTCGGTTGGTTGGTCGTGCAGCCGCTGGCTGTTCCACTTGGCGTTACCGTGCAATCCAGGCTTGCTGCCGATGCGCTCGCTGGAAGGACGGCCAGAGTGGCGACGATCGCGAAAATCGCGAGAAATGCTAAGGCGAACTTCTTCATCTGAGACTCCTTGGGTGAGATTTCCGATTGGCATTCGCTCATCATGAATCCCGACTCGCCCGCCCAATGATGCATCGAGGACTCCCGGGCGGTCCGTGCCGGAGCGTCGATGCTGCACTTTGCAAAACCACGCAGAATGCGCACCCGGTCGCAAAAAGCCGTTAAATTCCGCAAATGGCGAAATGACGCGCGCGGCGATCGCGCCTCAGGAGGCAACGCACTAAACGCGGGAACTGCCGTGCGGATCGTGGGTATCTAGCGACGCCGGCGAAAAAACGCACGCAGCATGTCGGCTGCTTCCTCGCCGCGCAGGCCGCGTTGCACGGCAATGCGGTGGTTATGCTTCGGCGAAAGCAGCGTATCGAACACGCTGCCGGCGGCGCCGGTCTTCGGATCGTCGGCACCATAGACGACGCGGGCGACGCGAGCGTGTATCAACGCGCCGGAACACATGACGCACGGTTCCAAAGTCACGTACAGCGTCGCGCCGGGAAAGCGATAGTTGCCGAGACGCTTGCCCGCATCGCGCAGCGCCATCACTTCGGCATGCGCGCTCGGATCGTTGCCCGAGATGCTGTGGTTCCAGCCTTCGCCGGCGATCTGGCCATCGGCCACCAGCACCGCACCGACCGGCACTTCCGCATGTTCCTGCTGCGCATGGCGCGCGAGGTCCAGCGCGCGCTGCATGAAGCGATCGTCGTCGGAACTGAAATCGGTCACTGCGCGCGCCGGCTCGCGTTGCCCGAATGCGTGCAACGAACCACGTCGGGCTCAATGCACCTTGGCGTGGCGCAGATAGCGATCGCGAAGTTCCGTCTGCCGGGAGCGCATTTCGATTGCACGCCCATCGATCCAGACCTGATCGGCGGCGCTCGTAACTTCAAGTGGATCGCCGTCCCAGAGCACGAGGTCCGCCGCCTGCCCCTTCTCGATACGTCCGCGCGCGGCGCCCAGTCCAAAGATTTCCGCTGGATTCGCCGTGATCGCGGCCAGCGCTGCGTCCCACGGCAGGCCATGCGCGACCGCATTGCCAGCGAGCTGGCGCACTGCGTACGCTTTGTGATTTTCGCCGCTCGAAAAGGCAATGAGGACTCCAGCGCGTTGCAGCCGCGCGGCGTTGTCGAGACGCGAGCTCAGGCGATCGAAATCGCTCGGCAGATCCTGCAACGCATTGAGTACCACCGGAACCTTGGCCCGCGCCAGTTCTTTCGCCACCAGCCAGCCTTCACTGCCACCGGAAATCACCGGCTTGATGTGGTTGCGTTCGGAAAAAGCGAGCACGTCGAGAATGTCCGTGGCGCGTTCAACCTCGAAAACAACGCGCCCGCCCGAAAGGTAGCGGCCCAGTGCGGTCCGTCCGGCGGCGTGCAGCAGCGCATCCTGGCCGACCAGTCCCGATGCACGCGTCTCGCCGATCGCCTGATCGAGCAGCATGTAGGCTGCCGCGCGGCTGCCACCGGTGAACTTCTCTGTCTCGCTGCCGAGTTTTACGAACAGCGAGCGGCTGCCGTCGAGAACAGCTCTGAAACCCGGCTCAAGCATACCGTCGAATGCCACCGCGCCACCTTGGCCGGCGATGATGCTGTCTCCCGCGCCGGGCGCCAGTACTGTCCAGGTAAGGCCCTCGATGCGCATCACCGGCACCAGCGTCGAGCGCGCGTTATAAGCCAGCGTGACATCGAACTCCGGCCGCCACTTCTGGTCCCAGGTCGGCGACTTGAAATCAATGCTTGCATCGACGGTCGAGGACTCCGCACTGATCTCCTCGATACCGATATGGGTCAATCCGGCGAAAACGCCCGGTGTCAACGGCCTCCCCTTCGCTTCCACTACTTTCGCTCCGGTCGGAACCTGCCGGCCGGCAGCGCCGCTTTCGACGACGGCGGTAATCTTCCCGCTGTGCACCAGGACATCGGCATTGTCGAGCGTACCGCGACCGGAAACGGTGTAGACCTTGGCGCCGCGGATCAACACATCCGAGCTGGCGTCAGCGGTCGCGCTATTCCGATCGCTGTTCTGCGCCCACGCCACGCTCGTCGCGGATATTGCGCCGGCGACTGCGACCACGGTGAGGAACGATATTTTTTGCGCTTTCATTGCATTCATGGCAGTTCCTCCGCGTTCGGCTGCCCAAGCAGGAAATCCGAAGGCGGTTTGCGCGGCGGATGCGCGCGATCGAACGCGACCGTACCGTCGATGAACACTTCGTCTGCGAGCGCATACACGCTGAAGGGATTGCGATTCCAGATCACGACATCCGCGTTCTTTCCGGCCTCGAGCGCACCGATTCGGTCGTCCAGGCCAAGCGCCTTGGCGGGGTTGACCGTCAGCCAGCGGATCGCGCGCTCGGGTGGAATATCCAAACCGGCGCGCGCGCCGCGCGACATCGCCTTGGCGGCCTCCTGGTTCAGGCGCTGGATGCCGTCTTCCGAATCCGAATGCAGCATCGCGCAACTGCCGGCTGGAGCGTCGACGATCGCGATGTTTTCCTGGATGCCGTCGTATGCCTCGACCTTGAAGCCCCACCAGTCGGCCCACATCGCCGCGCACACGCCCTTGCTGGCGAGCAAGTCGGCGACCTTGTAGGCCTCGACCGCGTGATGAAACGCCACGATCTTGAAACCGAACTCGTCGGCGACGTCGAGCATCGTCGCCATCTGATCGCCGCGGTAGCAATGCATCTGCACGCGTATGTCGCCCTTGAGGACGTCAGCCAGGGTTTCGAGCTTGAGGTCCCGTTTCGGCGGCGACGGCGGCGCTTTCTTATCGCCGCTGTCGCTGCCGGCACTCTCTTTCGAATTCTTCTTCTGATATTCGGCCAGTTCGCGGTCGTACTTCTCCCATTGACGCTTGTAGTCCTGCGCGTCGGCGAATGCCTGACGATAGCCGGCGACGTTACCCATCAGTGTCGAAGGCGCCTGTCCCTTGCTGCCGTAGACGCGCTTGGGATTTTCGCCACAGGCCATCTTCAGCCCTTGCTGGGCACCAGGAAATTTCATTGCCTGATATGTGGTCGCATGCACGTTCTTGACGACGACGGAGCGGCCGCCGATCAGGTTGCCGGAACCCGGGAGGATCTCGAGAGTCGTCACGCCGCCTTCGAGCGCCATCTCGAAGCCGGGGTCCTGCGGCCAGATCGAATGTTCGGCCCAGACATTCGAGGTAACCGGATTGGTCAATTCGTTTCCGTCCGACAGTCCCTTCAGTCCCGGGCTCGGATAGACGCCGAGGTGCGAATGGATGTCGATGATGCCAGGCGTGACCCAGCGGCCGGCCGCGTCGATCACGTTTGCGCCTTCGGGTGCGCGCAGCTCCTTGCCGACCGCTTCGATATGGCCGTTGACGATCAGCACGTCGCCGCCGTCGATGCGGATGCCCGTTCCCGTGAGCACCGTCGCGCCGCGAATCAATGTCGCCGGACTCGGCGTGGTCTTGTACGTGGACACGAAAGGATCGCGCGACGCCGATGCGGCGGAATGTGGCGCCGGCGCCGGTGCGGTGGTCGAAGAAGATTGACCTGCAGGAGGAAGTGTTGCGCATGCGGTCAGCGCAGCCGACATCAAGACAAGCGTAAGTTTCGACATGCTTTTCCCTGTGAGAACGGCAAGCGGCGAAGTTTACGGCATCGCGCTGCGGCTACATGGGCCGAAAGTTACCTCGATGCCAGCCCTGCTCGCAGACGAAAAAACTGCGGGGATCACTCCCACTCTATCGTCGCGGGTGGCTTGCCGCTGATGTCATAGACAACACGAGATACACCACGTAACTCGTTGATTATTCTATTTGATACTTTTGCAAGAAAGTCGTAGGGGAGATGTGCCCAGTGCGCCGTCATGAAATCGATCGTTTCCACGGCTCGCAGTGCAATCACCCATTCGTATGCGCGCGCGTCGCCGACAACGCCCACGGACTTCACCGGCAAAAAGACCGCGAACGCCTGACTGACCTTGTCGTACAAGCCCGCCGCGCGCAGCTCCGAGATGAAGATGTCGTCGGCGCGCTGCAACAGTTCGACGTACTCGCGCCTGACTTCGCCGAGCATGCGCACGCCGAGGCCCGGCCCGGGGAACGGGTGGCGATAAACCATCTCGCGCGGCAGGCCGAGTTCGACGCCGATACGGCGGACCTCATCCTTGAACAACTCGCGCAACGGCTCGATCAGCTTGAAGCGCATGTTGGCCGGCAGGCCACCGACATTGTGATGCGACTTGATGACATGCGCCTTGCCGGTCTTGCTGCCGGCCGACTCGATGACGTCGGGATAGATCGTGCCCTGCGCCAGCCACTGGTTGTCAGTCAGTCTGCCTGACTCTTCGTCGAAGATTTCGATGAACAGCCGGCCGATGATCTTGCGCTTGGCTTCGGGATCATCGACGCCCGCCAGCGCGGCGAAGTAGCGATCCGCGGCATCGACGCGGATGACCTTGACGCCCATTCCGTGCTGATTGGCAGCGGCGGCCATCGTCGCCATGACCTGATCGCCTTCGTGCCAGCGCAGCAGGCCGGTATCGACGAATACGCACGTGAGTTGATCGCCGATCGCGCGCTTGAGCAACGCGGCAACGACGGACGAATCGACGCCTCCGGAGAGTCCGAGCAGCACGTGATCGTTGCCGACCTGTTCGCGAATGCGCGCAACGGCATCGTCGATGATGTTCGCCGGGGTCCACAACGTCTGGCAGCCGCAGATATCGACGACGAAGCGGCGCAGGATCTCGGCGCCGTGTTGTGTGTGCGTGACTTCCGGATGGAACTGGACGCCGTACCAGCGATTCGATTCGTCGGCCATCGCGGCGATCGGCAGATCACTCGTGCATGCGGTGACGCTGAAACCCGGCGGGACAGCCGTAACCCGATCGCCGTGCGACATCCATACGTCGAGTTGTCTCGGCAGTCCGGCGAACAACGCGATATCGCCGACAATGCCGAGGTTGGCGTGACCGAACTCGCGGGTGTGCTCCGCCTCGGTCCTGCCGCCCAGTTGCACCGCCATCGTCTGCATGCCGTAGCAGATGCCGAGCAAGGGACTGCTGCGGTCGAATACGCGTTCCGGCGCGCGCGGCGACTCGCCTTCTATCGTCGATTCGGGGCCGCCGGAGAGGATGATGCCTTTCGGTGCGAACCGGGCGATCTCGTCCGGATCGTGATCCCAGGCCCAGATTTCGCAGTACACACCGATCTCGCGGATACGCCGCGCGATCAGCTGCGTGTATTGCGCGCCGAAGTCGAGGATCAGGATCTTGTCGCGGTGGATGTTGGTCATTGGGCGGGAATCGGGAATTGAAAATCGGGAATCGCAAGAGCTAAGGGGCGCCTCTGACGATTCCCCATTCCCGATTCCCTATTGCCGGCTCGACAAATCAATCGAGCCGGTAATTCGGCGCTTCCTTCGTGATCGCTACGTCGTGCACGTGCGACTCGCGCATGCCGGCGTTCGTCACGCGCACGAAATGCGGCTTGGCGTGCATTTCATCGACGGTCGCACAGCCGACATAACCCATCGCGGCACGCAGGCCGCCGACGAGCTGGTGCACGATGCTGCGCAGCGGTCCGCGATACGGCACGCGGCCTTCGATCCCTTCGGGGACCAGTTTGTCGGCGTCGGTCTCGTCCTGAAAGTAGCGATCCTTGGATCCTTTCTGCATCGCGCCGAGCGAGCCCATGCCGCGATAGCTCTTGTACGAGCGGCCCTGGTACAGCTCGACTTCGCCGGGCGCTTCCTCGGTACCGGCGAACATGCCGCCGATCATCACGCAGTTCGCGCCGGCAGCGAGCGCCTTGGCGATGTCGCCCGAATAGCGGATGCCGCCGTCGGCGATCAAGCCCGCGCCGGAACCCTTGATCGCATCGGCGACCATGCCGACCGCGGTGATCTGCGGCACGCCGACTCCAGCGACGACGCGCGTCGTGCAGATCGATCCGGGACCGATGCCGACCTTGACCGCGTCCGCCCCGGCATCGACGAGCGCCTTGGCCGCGTCGCCGGTAACGATATTGCCGCCGACGACCTGCATCTGCGGAAATTGCCGCTTGACCCAGCGCACGCGATCGATCACGCCCTGGGAATGACCGTGCGCGGTGTCCACGATGATCAGGTCGACGCCGGCCGCGACCAGCGCGCCGACACGCGATTCGGTGTCGCCACCGACGCCGACCGCCGCGCCGACGCGCAGGCGTTCATGCGTGTCCTTGGCCGACAGAGGGTTGTCGCGCGCCTTCTGGATGTCCTTGACCGTGATCAGGCCGCGCAACTGGAACGCGTCGTTGACGACGAGCACTTTCTCGATGCGGTATTTGTGCAGCAGCGCCAGCACTTCGTCTTCGCTCGCGCCCTCCTTGACGGTCACGAGCTTGTCCTTGCGCGTCATGATGTTGCGCACCGGATCGTCGTGCTTTTTCTCGAAGCGCAGGTCGCGATTGGTGACAATGCCGACGAGCTGCTGCTCGCGATCGACGACCGGAACTCCCGAGATGTTCGCGGCGCGGGTGATCTGCATGACGTCCGCGATGGACGTGTCCGGCGTCACGGTGATCGGATCGCGGATCACGCCGGCTTCGAATTTCTTGACGATGCGGACCTCGGCGGCCTGCTGCTCGATCGACATGTTCTTGTGAATGATGCCGATGCCGCCGCATTGGGCCATGGTGATGGCCAGGCGCGCCTCCGTGACCGTGTCCATCGCGGCCGAGAGGATCGGAATGTTCAGGCGGATTCCGGGGGTCACGCGCGCGGAGAGGTTGACGTCGCGCGGCAGGACGTTCGAGTAGGCGGGGACGAGTGAAACGTCGTCGAAAGTGAGCGCTTCGGTGAGGATGCGCATCGGCAACATTCCTCAAGGGGTAAACCCAGAATTATACCGCCTGGGCGCGGTTGGCGCTAGCGCACGAATACCAGGGATAGCTGCGGCCAATACGTGATGATCAGCACGCACATCAGGAGGATCGCGTAGAACGGCAGGCTGGCACGGATGATGGACGTGGCCGGACGCCCGAAGCGCGCGCTGGCGATGAAGATATTCATGCCCACCGGCGGCAGGAAGATGCCGATCTGAAGATTGGCCAGGAAGATGATGCCGAGGTGGATCGGATCGACGCCGTAATGCAAGGCGACCGGCAAAACCAGCGGCACGAGAATGATGATCGCCGGAAAACCTTCGAGCAGCATGCCGAACACGAGCAGGAACGCGTTCAGCAGCAGCAGGAAGCCGATCTTGCTGTCGATGCCGGCTTTCATGATGCCGAACAGGCGCTCGGGCACGTCGCCGTCGATCAGCCAGTTGGTGAGCGCCAGTGAAAAGCCGAGCACGATCAGGATCGCACCGACGAGCAGCATTGCCTCGCGGATTACGCGCGGCAATTCGGGCAGCTTGATCTCGCGGCGGATCAGCACGGTCACGATGAGCACGTAGAGCGCGGTCGCGGCAGCTGCTTCCGACGCCGCGAGCCGGCCGGAATAGATGCCGGCGAGGATCACGAACGGCAACGGCAATTCCCAGGCCGCGTCCTTGACCGCCGCCCAGACTTCGCGCCCGCTGCTGCGTGCGGGTCGCGGCAGGCTGCGCGCGATCCATGCGCTGTAGATCGACAACACGACGATCATCAGCAGGCACGGCAGCAGGCCGGCCTTGAACAGCGCGTCGATCGCCACCGGCGGCGTCGTGTGGAACTGCTGTGCGACCACGCCGTAGAGGATCAACGGCATCGAAGGAACCAGCAGCAAGCCCAGACTTCCGGACGCGGTCAGCAGGCCCAGTGAGAAGCGCTCGGGATACTGGGCCTGGCGCAACGCGGGATAAAGGACCGCACCGAGCGCGACGAGCGTCACGCCGGTCGCGCCGGTGAATGCGGTGAACAGGGTGCAGGCGCACACCGAGACGATGGCGAGGCCGCCGGGCAGCCAGCCGAAAAGTGCGTTGGTAAGCCGCACGAGGCGGCGCGGCGCTTCACTCTCGGCAAGCAGGTAGCCGGCCAGCGTAAACAGGGGAATCGCGATCAGTGCCGGCATATCGGCCAGGCGATAGAACTCGATGGCTACTGCTGTGCCGGATTGTCCGCCGGCCGTGAATCCGATCAGCGCGATCGCGGCGATCAACGCGAACAGCGGGGCACCGAGCGCAGCCAGCAGCAACAGAAGGATAACGAGCGCGACGATCATTCGCTGACGGTCTCGCCATGGTGCAGCAGCATGGGCGCGTGTGCTGGCGGCGCAAACATGCGTAACGCGAAGCGCAGCGCCATCAGGGCGAAGCCGACTGGCAGAATGCTTTCGGCAAAGCAGGCCCGCAGCGCCGCCGTAAAGCGGCCGCCACTGGCCTGCAGGCCTTCGGCATAGTCGATACCGACCAACCCAAGGCTGTACCAGGCCATTGCCGCACAAAGCAACGCCGCAAATCCCAGCGTCACGACGCGCGCAATGCGCTGCGCCGGCGGTGAGAGGAATCGTTGCAGCACGTCGAGCGCGATGTGCTTGTCGTCGCGCACCGCGGCCAGCGCGCCGAGCATGCCGGTCCACAGGACCAGACCGCGCGAAAACGGGTCAGCCCAGCTCAGCCCCGTCTCGAAGAAGATGCGCAGCACGATCTGCGCGCCGGAAAGCGCGACCAGAATCAGCACGAGCACCGCCAGCAGCCAGTTTTCGATCATTCGCAGCCACTCGAGGCCGCCTGCGGACTTCACGTTCACCTGCCTCTATGCCCCGACTCTCTGGTCTTTTGCGAACCCGACTCTCGTGCAACGCTTGTTCCACAATGCATGAGCTTGTTCGGCGCCCCGGTCTCTCTCTCCTCGACGAGGCCGGGGAGAGATTCTCGATCATGTTGAGCACGACGCGACTTCTTGCGTCGCGCGAGCAAACAGAACGGCTACTTCGAACCGCGCGCAGCCGCCAATGCCTTGTCGAGCGCCGCGGCCATTTCCGGCGTCACTTCATTCTGCGTAGCCAGATCCTTGCGCGCCGCCACACCGATGGCTTCCCACGCCTTGGTCTCTTCGGCATTCGGCGTAAAAATTGCGACACCCTGCTTCTCGAGTGCGCCGCGCGCCTGCATGTTGTCGTCACGATTGATCTTCTCGAGCCGCGCGAACGCCGCACCGAGTTCCTCGTTCAGCGCCTTCTGGTCGTCGGCGGACAGGCCGTCCACGACTTTCTTGTCGATCACGAGAATACCGACGACATAGGTCAGCGGCAGGTCGATCATGTGCTTGATCTTCGTGTGCCACTGGAACGCGATCGCGCCGGCCGGAGTGTTCGCCGCGGTGTCGATCAGTCCGGTTTGCAGGCTCGTGTAGACATCGGCCAGTGGCAACGGGATCGGCGTGACGCCTGCGGCCTTGAATCCGGCATCGGCGATGCGATCGCCCTGCGGCACCCATACCTTGGCCGCCTTCAGGTCGTCCCTGGTCTTGATGTCCTTCACGCTCATCGTGTAGGCAAATCCGCCGCCGCTGATGCCGACTGCCTCGAAGCCGGCCTGCTGGAAACTCTTCTTCAGCAGCGGATCGAGTTGCGCGCGCACCTTGTCGACTTCTTCCTGATTCTTGAACAGGAACGGCAGGCTGTAGACCTGCGCATCCTTGACGATCGCAGACAGTTCGCCGCCGGTGAACGCCCCGCCCTGCAGCTGGCCGATCTTGATCTTGCGCAGCACGGATGGTTCGTCGCCCATCACGCCGCCGGGGTAATACTTGATCTCGACACGATCCCCGGTGCGTTTTTTCAGCGCATCGGCGCCGGCGCGCATCTCGCGCATCCAGGCCGTACCGTCAGGCGCCACGGTGGCAATCTTGATAGTCGTGGCAGCATGGGCACCCACGGCGAATGCGCCGAGGAAAAATATAAACAATGCATTTTTGTTCATTATTAAACCAGTCCATTCGTTGCCGGCATGAGCGGGGAGCCCTCGTCCGGCGAAAAGCGCCTAGAAATAATCCTTGCCCGACTCGAGCAGGGCCTTGGCCTTGCCCTTGGCAAGCGTGTTGATCAGGGTCAGCCGCGGCGCGACTGGGTCGGCTGCGAGCACCTCGTTCAACAACTTGTCGTGTAACGCCTGATCGAAAACCAGGCGCGCATAGAACTGCGCATAGAGCACTCGAACCATCTGGTTCTTGCCGGCGGACAATTCAAGCGCCTTGTCGAAATTCGCCTTGCCTTCTTCGGGCTTACCGCCCAGCGAGGCCGGCCGCAGCGAGTCGATCACGCCGAGGTACAGATAGGCGCCCCCGGAATCGTAGGACGGATCGATGCTGGCCACGCGTAGCAACAGAGCCTGCAGCTTCGGCAGATCGGCGATCGCGTTCCAGTTACCGGAGTTGACCTGAATCCTGCCGGCCCATGCCGAAGCAAAGCCGTACAGCGCATCCACGTTTTTTGCATTCGCCTGCTCCAGCACACCGGCAAATCTCTCGTACGGGGCGTCCAGCGCGCTGCACAGCTCCTTTTCGCGGATGCAAAGCGCGCGTTTCGCGTAACTGTAGGCCCGCTCGGCAAGGCGCTGCGAGCGGACCGGGTCATCGACGAACCCGCCGGCATAGGCGGCGTAAAGCTTCGCGCCGGCCAGCAGCGCCGGGGCACTTTCCGGATCGCTGCCGATGATGCCATCGATCAGCAGCAGATACGCCGGAACGCCATCGCGCACGGTGCCCGGATCGTCAGAATCAAGGATTGCGTTGGTCAGGTTTTCGGCGAACTGGTTGGTCGCCTTGCGCACGACGTTTGCGCAGGCGCAAAGCACGCACGCGGCGATCAACACAGCGAAGCGCAGTGGGCGGGCAGGCAAATGGCGAGTCAATGAGGACATGAAAGCAAGGGGGCCGGACAGCGGGGGGCGCATGGTACCGCAAGCGCGCCGGTATGGCAGGCTGCCGGAAGTACTCCTGTGAAGGCTACTCAGCGCAGTTCGGCCGCCTCGACGGTATTCTGCATCAGCGTCGCCACGGTCATGGGCCCCACGCCGCCCGGCACAGGCGTAATCCAGGACGCGCGCTCTGCAGCGGCGCCGAACTCCACATCGCCGACCAGCCGCCCGTCCGCGAGCCGGTTGATGCCGACATCGATAACCACGGCACCAGGTTTGATCCAGTCGCCGCGCACCAATCCGGCGCGTCCGGTGGCGACGATGACGATATCGCCCTGCCCGACGACTCTGGGAAGGTCGCGCGTGAATTTATGGCAGGCCGTGGTCGTGCAGCCGGCAAGCATGAGCTCGAACGCCATCGGCCGGCCGACATGGTTTGAAACGCCGACAACGATGGCATCCTGTCCACGTACCGGCCGATCGGTGTGTGCGAGCAGCGTCATGACACCTTTCGACGTGCAGGGCCGCAGGCCACGCTGGCGCAAGGCGAGGCGGCCGATGTTTTCCGGATGAAAGCCGTCGACGTCCTTGCGCGGATCGATGCGGTTTACCACGGCGTCCGCGTCCAGGTGCGACGGCAGCGGCAACTGGACCAGGATGCCGTGAATCTGCGCATCGCCATTAAGCTGCTCGATCAAGGCAATCAGTTCGACCTGTGTCGCCGTTGCCGGCAAATCGTAGTCGCGCGAACGAAAGCCGACATGCGCACAAGCACGGCGCTTGTTGCGCACATAGATGGAAGATGCTGGGTCGTTGCCGACCAGGACAACGGCAAGGCCGGGCACGGCCAGGCCCTTCTGCTTGCGCAGTTGCACCCGCGCACGAAGTTCGTCGAGCAAGTCATCCGCGATGCGCTTGCCGTCCAGTATTCTTGCGGCCATCCGGGATCCAGTTTGATTTCTTGTCGAGATCGGTCTCGGCGCGCACGAACTCGGCCTGCGGCGAGAGCCAAGGTCAATTATCGCTGATCCAGGCCGTCCCTGTGCAGACGTATCTTTCAAACCGTGGCAGCATGGTGCCAAGCTTTCGCACGGTGGACACCATGAGCGACACCCGCACCGAACTCGAAGCCGCCGCCTTTCGCCGGCTGATCGAGCATCTGAATACCCAGCGCACCGACGTGCAGAACATCGACCTGATGATACTGGCCGGTTTCTGCCGCAACTGCCTCGCCGACTGGTATCGCGAAGCGGCCGAGGCGCGCGGCATCCCGATGGACAAGGACGCCGCGCGCATGCATATCTACGGCGAGCCGTTCGCGCAATGGAAGGCCAGGCACCAGAAGGAAGCTACGCCGGAACAACTGGCTGCGTTCGAAGCCGCACAGAAATACCGACATGAGTGAACCGATCCCGGATTCGCTCGAACTGCGCGATGCCGTCCTGACCTTGCGTCCATATCGTGGCGAAGACGCCGGTGCGCTGTTCGCCGCCGTGCATGAATCAATCGAGTCCGTCGGTCGCTGGCTGCCTTGGTGCCACGCCGATTACGGCGAGGCCGATGCGCAAAGCTGGATCGCACACTGCGCCGAAGGCTGGCGTACCGGCGAGCACTACACATTTGCCGTATTCGATGCGGATACGGCGCAGTTCTGTGGTGCTGTCGGACTGAACCAGCGCAATCGCGCCCACAACTTCATGAACCTAGGGTACTGGATCCGCGCTTCGCGACAGGGCCAAGGAGTCGTCCGACGCGCGGCAAGGCTTGCGGCGGGATTCGGATTCGGCCACCTCGGCCTCACGCGCATCGAGATCGTCACGATGAGCGACAACCTGGCGAGTCAGAAGGTCGCAGTCGCGCTGGGCGCAATGTTCGAGGGTATTGCACGCAACCGGATCGTTGCGCATGGGCGTGCCCACGACGGTCTGGTCTATTCGCTGATCCCGCCGGCCACCGAGCCAGCCGGGTCAGATGACGCGCAGATCTGAGCGACATCTTCGTACCCGGAGAATCGTGCATTCTTGCCGCAACCGGGACACTGCGGATCGCGCGGCAGGCGCAGCTCGCGGAATGTGGCCGCCAGCGCATCGAAGCACAGGAGGCGGCCCACCAGCGGATTGCCGACGCCAAGAATCAACTTGATCGTCTCGTTCGCCTGCAGCAGCCCGATGATTCCCGGCAGTACCCCCAGCACGCCGGCCTCGGCGCAGTTCGGCGCGTCCTGCGCGGCGGGCGGCTCGGGAAACAGGCAGCGATAGCACGGCGAGTCCACGCGGCGCGCATCGAATACGCTGACCTGCCCCGTGAAGCGATGCACGGCGCCGTAGACGAGAGGAATGTTCAGGCGCAGACACGCGGCGCTGAGGAGGTAGCGTGTCGGGAAATTGTCGGCCCCATCGATGACCACATCGTGGCCACGAATCAGCTCCTCGACGTTGCCCGCGCCAAGGCGCTGCTCGCGCGCTTCGATGCGCACGCGCGGATTGAGGCCGTTGAGCGTCTGCCGTGCCGACTCCGCCTTCGCCATGCCGATGCGCCCGTCCGCGTGCAGCACCTGACGCTGCAAATTGGACTTTTCCACTTTGTCGTCGTCGATCAGGCTGAGCGTACCGACGCCTGCCGCAGCGAGGTAGAGTCCCGCAGGCGAGCCGAGGCCGCCGGCACCGATCATCGCAACGCGCGCGCGGCCGAGCTTGATCTGCCCGGCGGCGCCGACTTCCGGCAGCAGCAAATGGCGTGAGTAGCGTTCCGCCGCGTCGGCATCGAGGGCCGCATTGGCAACCGGCAGACCTTCGGCCTGCCAGCGCTTGAGTCCGCCGGTGACCGAGGCGACACACGTGTAACCAAGTTGCTGGAGCGTGTCGGCGGCGAGCAGCGAACGCTGGCCGCTGCCGCAGATGGTCAGGATCTCGCGATTCCGGTCGGGCGCCAGCGCGCCGATTTCCCGCGGCAGCATTGCGCGCGCGACGCCTGTGGCGCCTTCGGGCATGCCACCGGCGCGCTCATGGTCTTCGCGGACATCGATCAGCAACGCGCCGGCACGCACGCGTTCGCGCGCTTCGGCGGGCGTGATCTGCTCGATGCGTGACGCCAACTCGCCGGATGCTGGACTGGGTTGTGCGGCCATGCGCGAATTATACGCCGCCGGCTAAACGAAGCCCGGCAATGGCAGCACGTCGACTACCTCGCCGGCAGTGAATTCCCGGATGCCTTCGGGCAGTACCGCCAGAGCATTGCCTTCGGCGACACCGCGCAGCATGCCGGACCCCTGTTTCGGAAACACGCGAACCTGCAAACGCCCTTCGTCGTCGCACGATAGCTGCGCGCGCTGGAACTCGGTGCGAGCGTGGCGCTTGTCGATTGCCTGCGTCAGGCGTGCGCGCAACTTCGCCGTCGCTGCCGTGGCGCCTGTCATCGCGGCAAGCGCCGGCCGCACCAGCCTCAGGAATATCGCGATACCGGAAACCGGATTGCCGGGCAGCGCGAACACCTGCGCCGCGCCGACCTCGCCGAACAGGAAAGGCATGCCCGGCTTGATGCGCACTTTCCAGAAATGCACGCTGCCGACGTCCGCGATCAGCTTCGGCAGATAGTCGGCCTCGCCGGCGGATACACCGCCACTGCTGACGACGATATCGGCATCGGCTCCGGCACGCAGCAAAGCGTCCCGCAGAATGCGTGGGTCGTCACGCACACGTTCGTGACGCAGCAGCTCCGCCCCGTGCAATTCGAGCAAGGCGCCGAGACTGTAGCGATTCGAATCGTGGATCTGGCCGAAGGCGAGCGGCAGTCCCGGCGCGACGAGTTCGTCGCCGGTGGTGAGCAGCACGGCGCGCGGCCGCCGGCGCACCGGCACGCGCGCCAGGCCAAACGAAGCAAGCACGCCGAGTTGCGCGGGCATCAAGGTCGTGCCGCGGTGCAACGCGATATCGCCGGCACGGTAATCCTCGCCGGCGGGTCGCACGTTTGCGCCGGCTCCGGTGCCGGCTTCAATCGTTAAGCGATGCCCTTCCGTTCGCGTATTCTCCTTCATCACGACCGTGTCGGCGCCGCGCGGCAGCGGCGCACCGGTCGTGATGCGCACGCACGTTCCGGCGGCGACTTCGGGCACGCTGGCGCCGCCTGCGAAGATCTCACCGGCCAACTGAAAAACTCTTTCACCATCCTCCGGCAAGTCGATTCCG
>Ga0157375_10000510_pt1 | contig 34914 bp, 36 predicted proteins | sample M35metaG_FD_115311 | JGI IMG/M metagenome (GOLD analysis project Ga0157375, IMG submission 115311) | Miscanthus rhizosphere microbial communities from Kellogg Biological Station, Michigan, USA - M3-5 metaG | ecosystem: Host-associated > Plants > Roots > Rhizosphere > Soil | place: USA: Michigan... | reverse complement strand
GAGGAGCATTCCTCGCTCTGATCATTCTCAAAAGAACAGTTGACAAATGTCATTGGTCAACGTCTGAGTCCACGATTATTTTGTGTGCAAAAAAATAGTTATTCGTATGAAGGTCGAAAAGTTCTTTCCAGAACTGTTGGTCCGTTTTGTGACCAAACAGATGTCCGAGTCTTGAGTTAAATTTTTTCTCAGAAGGCGGCCACGCCAGTGATAGGTTTTAAAACAGATGTCAAGCGAAAAATCAAGGCAACAAAATGTTCTACCGGCTCAGTGACCACTGCTGTCAATGTCTAAACGATCTCTAGGTCACACATGGTCAATTATCAATTCAGTAGGATATGTCAGAAAAAATAAATCAAATGATTAGTTGTTCAGTGCCTGATTCTGTGGATTGGCCTTGAAAGTTCTTACTTCGTTCCGATATGGCCATCAATGCTAAATAGCGTTCTACAATATAGAGTGCAGTGTGTGCGACCGGTGATATTTTGGACATAAAGAGATCGAAACCATGATCGGTTTGGGGCACCAGATAAAGGGCGGCAAGCACGCCAGCCTTGTTTAATTTTTCATACAACAGTTTTGTTGCAGCCACAGGTGCAAACATATCATGTTCTCCATGGACCATCAGTGTGGGAGGACAATTGCTTGCGACATGAGCTATTGGCGAAAAAAAATCATACATGTCAGGGTTTTCATCCGGTCGAAATCCTAAAATAGAGGCAAGAGTCCCGCATGAGGACGGCTTATTAAACCCAAGGCGGGAGTAATTCTTCCCTATTAGTTGCTTCATCCATCGCGACACGACGCCGTCTTCAGTCTTCTCCACCTGGTTCGGCTTTGATCTTCTTGCAATGTGTTGACCAGTATGGTAATAATGCGCTCTAAGATCAGGCGGTCCATAAGCAGCAACGACGGCCTGCACTGACAGATCCACACTTTGTAGCTCCGGTGGATTTAATTTAAGTTCGTCGGGTAAATAGGCAGCAAGTAAAGCAATGTGACCGCCTGCAGAACCGCCACCAATCACAATGTGATCAGGACTTACTCCATACTTTGATGTATTTGCTTTCATCCATGCGACCGCACGTTTTGCATCGTTTACCATGCCGGTCATATCTGTCTCAGGAAAAAGTCGATAAGCTACATCCATGATCACATGGCCCTGTGAAGCCAGGTGTCGAAACAAAGGACGAGTAAAAAAATCTTTATCAAGATAAGACCATGCACTGCCGTGAAAATAAATAAATGCCAGACCTGACCGGCGCACATTCTGTGATGGTAACCACAAGTCACAAAACAATTCGCGGTTTGTTCCGGGCACTGAAGAAAATGAAATATTTCGTTTAAATATAAAATCCTTATTAGCCGGGAGTAACAAGGTTAGAGGCGTTTTGAGAAACTTTGCTTTACGTTCCGCAGAGATGCGATCTTCCCAGTCTGGTCCGAAAGCCTTTTTAAGACCAGTCGAGGCGTCCGTCACTTTGAAAATGCGAAATAGATAAATAAGAGAGACAATAGCGACAGGAACTCCTAAAACGGTGGCAGCAACAGATCGGATGATAATCCCCACAAGAACGCAAAATGCGCCCATTGCGAAAAGAAATGGTGCAAGGGCGCTGCTGAAAGATTTTATTAGCCACAGAATTGGTCCACCCGAGCTCCAGCGAAAGCGGAAAAGAAGCGAAAAACTCATCATTATGCTGAGGCTTCCTGCTACTAATACAATGATCAAAAAAATTTGCACATGATAAAAATTACTTAAAGCTATCGCATTCAGACATCCGGAAAAATGAGGGTAGTCATTGGGGTTTCTGACTGCTGTCAACATGAAGAGTCCTGGAATCCTTTGCTCCACTGTGTGCATAATAATTTGTTAAGTAATTAAAATCAGTTAAGCCTGTTCGAATAAAATTTAATTTTGAAAAAACACACCACTATGCGCATCCTATGGGCAACACTACTGAGTTTTTCCTTTTTATCCTCTAACCTTTGGGAGACAGATTTTGAAAAGGCAAAAGAACAAGCAAAGAGTGAGCACAGATATATATTGCTCAATTTTTCCGGTTCCGACTGGTGCGGCCCGTGCATCAGGATGCACAAAGAGATTTTTGAAAGCGCTGCCTTTACAGGATACAGCAACGAACATCTTGTATTGGTAAATGCCGATTTCCCGAGACTGAAAAAACACGGTCTTTCACCCGACCTGCAAAAGAAAAACGACGAGCTTGCTGACTCTTACAATAAAGAAGGAAAATTCCCTTTAACGCTTTTATTAACTGCTGATGGAAAGATTTTAAAGACATGGGATGGATTTCCTGCGGTTTCGGCCGCAGAGTTCACCAGCCAGGTAAAAGCCGTTGTTGATGCAAATAACTGAAACAGTTCGTATAGCTTCCGATGTGTACAAGAAGGTTTTGAAGCTGATGGGCAACCGCTTTGAGATAAGCGTTGTTGGAGATGATCCCGTATGGGCAAACGAGTGCATTGAAGAGGCAGTCGAAGAGATCAGGCGAATTGAGAAGTTGTTTACCACATTTAATGAAAGCAGCCAGACAAATCTTATCAACCGGAATGCGGGCGTTGCTCCTGTGCACGTGGACAACGAAGTATTTGAATTAATCCGTCGCTCAAAAAAGATTTCGGGAATTACGCAGGGGGCCTTCGACATCAGTTATGGATCCGTCGATAAACGTCTCTGGAATTTCGATAAGAACATGATTGCATTGCCCGACCAGAAAGTGGCAAAACAACTGGTCCGGCTCATCAATTATAAAAATATTATCCTGGATGAAAGGAATGGCACCGTGTTCCTGAAAGAAAAAGGAATGAGAATTGGTTTTGGCGGTATCGGTAAAGGATATGCTGCTGAATGCGCGAAAGCTCTTTTACAAAAAAAAGGAATTAAAAGCGGCATCGTGAATGCTGCAGGGGACCTTACCGCGTGGGGCTATCAACCTGATGGAAAGCCATGGACCATCGGCATCGCCGACCCTAACGCATCGCGCGAAATTTTTTCTCACATGAATATTACCAACACATCAGTAGCTACTTCGGGAAACTATGAAAAATTTGTGACGATCGATGGAAAAAAATATTCGCATACCATCGATCCTAAAACAGGATTACCCGTGACTGGTATTAAAAGTGTTACGATTATTTGTTCCAATGCAGAGATAGCCGATGCAATGGCTACGCCTGTGATGATCATGGGCATTAAAGCGGGCATCGACATGGTGAACCAGGTAAAAGGACTTGCCTGCATTATCATTGATGAAATTGACCGGATCCACACATCCAAAAACATACATTTATCATGACTACAAAAAACAAGCAGAAAAGCATTTTTGATTTTCTTCTATTAATAAGCGTAACTGGTTTACTGATGGCATCCTGCACACCTGTAAAGGAATATCAGAAAAATAAGCTTAACGATTCAGAAATGTCACTCTCAAGTCGCAAGGTGGAAAAGACCGAGTTGAATTTTCAATCGTATAGAGAAGGTGCTTCGGGCGCCAATGGTGGCAAAACAGGAGGAGGATGCGGCTGTAATTGATCAAGCTGTAAGTTTTTGTATGAAGAAATTATATTTATCGGTGATCGGAATGTACATAGGCATCCTTGCTGCTTTTTCCCAAAGACTGGATCCAGATTCTTCCACCTATAGATCACGTAAACTCAATTTTGAAGAGGCGAATCTCGTCTCGAGTTATTATACCCAGGATGGTAATAACTCTGCAGTGACCGGCGGCATCGGTTCGGAGAAGCTTACCGATATCTCCAACGTCATCGATCTTAAACTGGGCCTGTACGACAGGCGCAACCGCAAACATAGCTTTACCGGCGAAATAGGCATCGATCATTACACCTCGGCATCATCTGATAAGATCGATCCAAAGACAATTTCATCGGCTTCTCATGCCGACACAAGATTCTATCCTTCTTTTGGATGGACAATGGAAAATGAAAAGAAGGGAATAACTGTTGGCGCCGGGATTTCTTATTCAAGCGAATTCGATTACCAGTCGTTTGGTGTTAACGTAAACTTTGCGCAAAAGACCCCGAATAAAAACGGCGAGCTCGCTGCAAAACTGCAGGCGTATATCGACCAGGTATCGCTGATCTACCCTGTGGAACTTCGAAATGGGAGTTCTCGTGAGGGCGATGATTATGCTACCACCGGGCGGAATACATTTAGCGGTGGTGCATCCTGGTCCCAGATCATCAATAAAAACCTGCAGGTCCTTCTGGAGGGAGAAGTGGTATACCAACAAGGTTACCTTGGACTTCCTTTTCATCGTGTGTTTTTCGATGATAACTCTGTACACGTCGAAAATCTTCCTTCGACGCGATTAAAAATACCTCTCGGCCTACGCGCAAATTATTTTATAGGTGATAAATTCATTCTAAGAACATGGTACCGCAATTACCGCGACAACTGGGGGATCAATTCCAATGCTGTACAGGTAGAAACGGTTTTCAAATTGAATCCATTTTTATCGATAACTCCATTCTACAGATTCTACCAGCAAAGTGCTGCTAATTATTTCGCCCCCTACCAGGTGCACACTGCCGCGGATGAGTTTTATACCAGCAATTACGATCTTTCCAAATTCAATAGTAACTTTTTCGGTGCAGGTTTCAGGATCTCCCCGCCTGAAGGAGTTTTTAAACTTAACCATTTAAATTCGCTCGAGTTACGTTATGGACATTACCTGAAGACAACCGGTATGAATGCAAATATTATCTCAATAAACCTGAGATTCAAATAGTGTAAAAGGAGCTACAACCAGGGATGTTTATTTGAATCTCTTTTCTCGATAGTAAGCCTTTTTGGACACATAAAGGATGAGAATTAGTCAAAATCTATTGTTGTGTTTCCAGTTTTTGTATCAGTATTTTTTGGTGATGAAATTCCTGTTTCCGATTCCGATAACGGTCTTTTTCAGGAATTGATAAAGGATGTGACTTTAGCCCTGGTGGGATGTGCGACCCTGTGCCTGTAATAATTGACCGAAACATAATGCAGATAGAATAGATTTTAAAAACCATGGGACTGCTCCGACTATGCTTTTTTACTTCGGTTACCCGAAAACAAAAGCTTTGGTGTGTAATTCTTATTACCCAAAAAAACAAATCGAAGGTACAACAAGCCTGTACCAGTTCTGATCATAGTCAAAACAATTGATGACAAAAGTCATTTATTGGGATCTGAGGCTTGATTATTTTGCAGCGCATAAAAGTTAGTTACATGAAACCTGAAAACTGTCATCATCCCTTGTATATTAGCTTTAGTAATTAATAAAAAAAAATTAAGTCATGAAAGGGTTTAAAAAGAATATTGAAGCAGCAGCAGTGGACAATAATAATTTCCGAAAGGTATTATACACTTCAAAACATAGCCAACTGGTGCTTATGAGCCTTAAACCGAAGGAAGAAATTGGGGAAGAAATTCATGCTCACAATGATCAGTTTTTTCGAATTGAATCAGGGAATGGAAGATGCATTATAGATGGCAATAAATATGAATTAAATGCAGGAGATGCCATCATTATTCCAGCGGGGGCAAAGCACAATGTCATTAATACTAATGATGCTGTGGCACTCAAAATGTACACCATTTACTCCCCTGCACATCACAAAGATGGAATAACACGCAGTACTAAAAAAGACGCTGAAACTAATGCGGCTGAGTTTGATGGGGTCACAACCGAACAGTTTGCTCCCGTTGATACTCCGGTATAAAACGCAACATAATGGTTTCTGCGACCGCGGCGTTGAGTACATAACTCTATTATTCGACGACGATGTGCACTTTTTCTTTTGCTAATTCTGTGGGAGCGATGTTACCCAACCCCGCAGGATCATTAAGGTTATTTTTATCGGTTGTCATTTTCATTTGATTAAATACTGTAAGGGTTAGTATGTTCAGCACGACCCACCTTATCCAATTAGCCATGAGCGCAATCCCCTCAACAGCTAATGAAATCTTTTCCATAGAACATGTTTAGACAAAACCACCGGCATCTGCAGAGTAGTTCAATGACCGGCGTTAGCAATAATCCTGACCGTGGTTATCAATTCAATAGCCAAATGAATGATGGCGGTCAGCAATTTGCATGTCCGGAGTCATCGTTTTGCCGTCGGGATTAAAATAACTTTATTCTAAATCATATATATGAGAAAGATTATTCTGGCGTGTGATGGCGATAATTTTTCGGAAGGGGCATTTGAGTTTGCATGTAACCTGAATGAACAACATTCAATTCTAGCGTGCGGGATCTTCCTTCCTCAGCTTGCTTTTCTAAATCCTTTGAGCTACGAAGGCACAAAGGCTGTTCCAGCCTATATACCTCTGATCAGTAAGGAAGATACACAAGTGATCGAAAAGAATATCGAGCGTTTCAAAATGCTTTGTTTAAGTCATGGAATAGAGCATCGTGTACATAAAGATTTTGAGGATTTTCCATTACAAGAATTGGCAAAAGAGACAAGGTACGCCGACTTAATGATAGTAGGCAGTGAATTATTTTATGAGGAACTGGGAGTTGCGAAAGCTAAGGTCTATTTGGAAAGCGCTCTCCATCTTTCCGAATGCCCGGTTATAGTAGTTCCCGAGAAATATAACTTTCCTCAGAAAGTAATCCTCACTTACGACGGCAGCAAGAACAGTGTACATGCCATTAAACAGTTTGCTTATTTGTTTCATGAGCTGACGAGCAAACAGACGCTTGTCCTTTACTCGCCTCAGAAAAAGCGAGAACTGCCTGAAAAATCAAATATCGAAGAATTTCTGACCTGTCATTTTTCCGATCTCGTTTTTTCAACCTCTGAAAGGGATCTTAAAAAAATGCTTGCACCATGGACTAATCACAACGCCGCCCCAATTGTCGTAGCGGGCTCTTATGGACGCCCTTTGGTTTCTCAGTTATTCAAAAAAAGTTTTATTACCCAAATAATTAAAGATTATAAAACACCTGTTTTTATTGCACACGAGTAGCCAGACAATTTGTATGCCTTGCTGATTAAGGTCATAAAAAAAGCAAAAGTCTTTAGCGTAATTTCAAGGGGAGTTTCTGGCAAGACGAAACTATTTTCTTTCGCTGTTTAATTTATGGTATGAAAGGAACCGAACGGCTTATAGCTCTTCAAAAAGAGTTTATTATCTACCTGTTACCGCCTCTGCTGATTGTCATTTTTTACCTGGTCTTTCGTTTCTTTGCCACGATTACATCCGAAAAAGACGCTTACTTATTGGGGATGACGTTTTACTGGATTTTTGGTTGCCTGGTACCAGCTTTTCTATGGATCAATAGCAAAAACAGAAAATTATTGCTTCGTATAAAAAAAATTAACTGGTGGCAACTCATTCTCATCCTCCTTCCTGTTTCTTTGGCATTTCTATTTGGCCCTTTCCGGCAAAGAATAAATGAAGCAACGATGATGGTAATTATGCTTTCATTACCCTATGCCTGCGTAAATGCTTTTTGCGAAGAGTTTTTGTGGCGGGGAATGTTTTATGCGCATCACCAGGGAAATTTCTTTCACGCAGTATTTGTTCCATCCATCTGGTTTGGGATATGGCACTATGTACCCTTATCGGTACAAGCTGCCTCCATCGGTAATTTATATTTTATACTGAGTGACGTGGGACCGGGACTATGTTGGGGAATTCTGACTTACTATACACGCTCAATTTTTTGGAGCATTGTCTCTCATGCGCTGGTTGATTTCTCGGGCCTGGGAGCACTATATTATTTTACCCAACATTTTTAGTTGGCTTTTCTCATTTCTTTATGAGTTTCTGCAAGTAATATATCACTTCTTCATCATTCACTTGCTCAAAATCTTCATAAAATGCGCCAACCCCATAAAACTGTTCCGGCACTAAAACGGATATCACTTCATCAACTTCCGCCTCAAGCTTCTCAATAGCGTTATGAGAGGCGACAAGGACCCAATCACAATTTTCGCAGGATTTTTTTTCCTTATCATGCGCACTGTCATCAATAAAGTGTTTCCTGTGGCTATGCTTGACAAGCATCATATTATTTATTGCTGGTCATCATTTTCTTTAACAACAGACTTTGTTAGCTTCGCAATGAAAAAATTTCAGATATGAGAAAGGTTGTTTTGCCCTTTGATGGGATGAATTTTTCCAGGGGGGCTTTTGAATTCGCCAGGAGAATGAATGAACATGCCAAAATTCTGGCTACAGGTGTTTTTCTTCCACAGATTGACTATGCAAATATTTGGAGTTATCCAGGCGCAGCTATGTCGCCAGTGTACATTCCAGCCACCGAAAATGAAGATATGGTAGCCATTGAAAACAATATCAGGAGATTTGAATCGCTATGCCAGGAAAATGATATTGAATACAGGATTCATAAAGATTTCACAGAATTTGCTTTGCCCGCATTGGTGCAGGAAACAAGATTTAGCGATCTGCTGATCCTAGGCAGTGAATATTTTTACAATAATCTCGGGATAGGTGAGCCCAATGAAAGCATGAAAGGCATCTTGCACGATGCTGAATGCCCGGTATTGGTTGTGCCGGAAAAATTTGAATACCCGCAAAGTAATATCCTTGCTTATAATGGTAGTCAAGACTCCGTATTTGCTATTAAACAATTTGCCTACTTGTTTCCCGAATTGTGCGGAAATAAAACGTTATTGATCTACGCAAAGGACGATACCAGTAAAGAACTTCCCGATGAGGCATACATCGAAGAATTAACGGCGCGTCATTTTCCTGATCTGAGTTTGCTGAAACTAAAAATAGATTCAAAGAAATTTGTTGAAACCTGGATGGCCGGTGAAAAAGCTTCTATATTAATCAGCGGTGCATTCAATCGTTCAATATTTTCATTAATGTTCAGGAAGAGTTTCGTTACAGATATAATCAAGGACCACAAAATACCGGTATTCAATGCACACCGATAGTTATGTGGGTGCCTGTTGCAATAAGTTTGGATTGATGCCAACTCCTTGTTTTGTCGCGATATGTTCGTATTTATGGATACATTAACCCATATCGTCCTTGGCGCCTGTACGGGCGAAGCAATAGCTGGCCGGCGCCTCGGAAAAAGGGCATTGCTGATTGGAGCTCTTGCAAATGTTCTTCCCGATGCTGATGTTGCTTCGGGTTTATGGTTAAGCACGGATGAGAGTCTTCTTGCACACCGGGGATTTACACATTCATTCATCTTCGTTGTGCTGGCTGCCACGGCGCTTGCCTTTACTTTTCGTTGGCAGCACAGGAATAATAATGATAGAAGTTTCAAATTCTGGTTCTGGTTTTTTTCCCTGGAATTATTTCTTCACATTTTCATTGACGCCTTTAATGCCTATGGCACGGGTTGGTTTGAACCGTTCGACCATTACCGTGTTTCTTTTAACACCATTTTTGTCGCTGATCCATTTTATTCAATTTGGCTGGCGATCGCATTCATTGCGCTTTTGTCTTTGACAAGAGAAAGCCCATCAAGAACCTGGTGGAAGCGTTTTGGACTCGGTATTAGCACTTTGTATTTCATGTATTGCATCGTCAATAAAGTTAAAACTACTACAGACATTAAAGATATTTTGGAGAAGCAAAATGTGTCTTGTCAAACCCGTTTTACCACTCCGGCACCATTCAATAACTGGTTATGGTATATCGTTGCCGGTAGTGATTCCGGATACTACGTCGGGTACTATTCAGTATTTGATAGTAAAAAAGAAATTGATCTCCACTATTTCCCTAAAAACGAGTCACTGCTGGATCCGTTTAAAAATCAGGAGGATGTCAGGCATCTGGTTCGCTTCTCTAAGGGATTCTACTCTGTTGAGAAATATAACGATACTCTTGTGTTCAATGATTTGAGATTCGGACAGTTGGTAGGATGGTATAGACCTGATGAGAAATTTGCGTTTCACTATTTTCTTCAACAGAAACAGGATAACAAACTGGTTGTACAGCGAGGCAGGTTTGCCAAATGGAATTTTGAGGTGATCAAATCACTCATAAGGCGAATAGAGGGAAATTAGGCCCGCTGTTTAAAATAAAATGTAAACAGGTAAAATAAGAATCTAACTATTCCATAAGATATCCACTGAATGAGCCTTTGAAAAATACTTTCCCTTTTTTTTAGCCATTCGCTGGTGATACGAATGCAATCTTCTTTCACAATGGTCTGTAACATTTCATTCGCGTGTTCCGCGACGACGGGATCATAAACATCCAGGTTCAGCTCAATGGTTGCATGGGCGCTTATATTGTTTACATTATAAGAACCTATCGTTAACCATTTACTATCACAGACAGTGAGTTTACCATGTAAGACCGTTTTTTGATATTCGTATATTTCAATATTATTTTTCAACAGGTCCTCATAAATAAAACGTTCGGCGTGTTTTGCCACTTGTACATCGGACCTGCCCGCTGCGATCACCTTTATTTTTACCCCGCGTCGGGCGGCGCGAATCAAGTGATCGAGAAATTCACGTCCTGGCAAAAAATAACTACACAGAATAGTAAGTTCCTGCCGGGCGTTCTTTAATAACTCAATATAGCTGGTGGAAATTTGATTTTTTCTCCTTACCCAATCATTTCTTCTCATCCTAACAAAACTTGTATCCCCGGTATCCATGGTGAAGTGATCTGCCTCCGGTTCGCAAGGCGTAAGACCCATTTTGTTTGGAAAACCCTTCCACGTTTTGTAGCCTAAAACACAAAGCTCTTTTGCTGCTTTTCCTTCAACATACAAAGCAAAATCAAGCCAGGCTGCTTGTCCATTCCAGTCATTATAGCGATTCGAGATATTAATCCCCCCAACGACGGCACTTTCACCATCAACGACCATCATTTTGTGATGAAGCCTACGACCAAAATAGAAATATTTACTCTTTAAAATAGGTTCAAAAAAGCGGAAATTAACTCCTCCATCTCTTAAGTAATTAATAAATGATTGCGACATCGATTGGGAAGCAAAGCCGTCAACAAGTAAAAATACATTCACATTTCTTTTTGCAGCCTTTATTAATTCAGCCGCAATGTCCAGCCCGGTCTCATCATCGTCATAAATATAGGTTTGTAAATGGATAGTCTTTTGGGCTCTGCTGATCATCCGTTTCAATAGATCAAAATATCCTCTCCCTCCGCGTATCAACAGTACCTTGTTTTCAGTAAAATCTTCAGGCAGAAAGGCGGGTCGTTTCTTTACCTGCTGATTATATTGTCCGGATTTCAATGAGATTTCCATAGATCCAAATTATTCCCGAATCTTTTTCTTTATGTTGACGTTAGTCACCAGGAGTTTTGAGCTTGGTCATTGGCCGGCCTGCTGGCCTTAAATAGCTTTGTAACAGAAATTCCGGAAAATGTATCCGCATATTCCATACTATAATAAGCTCAATCCAGAGGTCACAATATGGATGATTGTTTTAGCGATTGTGATATTGGAGTTTCATCATCTGAGGCACTTATTGGTATTTTTATTTATGAAGCTTTATGAAATCTTTATTCAGCACAATGCCGATGGGCTTTGACTGCGAGGTATTACCCCACTCAAGAATTCTCTTGATAACAATCAATCCTGGCGGTGATTGACTTCATGATTTTTTTCCAGCGAAGTAGCAAGATTTGATTAAAAGTAAAGAAATGGCACAGGTTTCATTATGGCGAAATTTTTTTGATGAAGCGGGAGATGTTTCCCGTTTCACAGGTCGATTCTTTTCACAGTGGTTCAGGCCACGATATGAAGTTGGGGAGTTTTTTCATCAATGTTTTGTCATTGGCTATAAATCCCTGCCTCTGGTCGGTTTGACCGGGTTCATTATGGGATTGGTTTTGACCATCCAACTCAGACCTTCTATGGTGGACTATGGCGTGGAGTCGCAATTGCCTGCCATTGTCGGAATTGCGATCGTGAGAGAAATCGGCCCGGTGATTACAGCACTAATATTTGCGGGTAAAATAGGAAGTAGTATCGGAGCGGAACTCGGTTCAATGAAAGTAACAGAACAAATTGATGCGATGGAGGTGAGCGGCACTAATCCTTTTAAATACCTGGTAGTAACCAGGGTATTGGCAGCAACCCTAATGCTACCAGTCCTGGTCGTGTTAAGCGACGCCATTTCGTTATATGGCTCCTACCTGGGTGTAAATATTCGGGGGATAACAAGCTTTCACTTGTTTTGGTCGCAGGTATTCGCAAATCTGTCTTTCGCCGATGTGACTCCTGCCTTTTTAAAATCATTTTTCTTTGGTTTTGCTGTCGGTGTGGTCGGCTGTTACAAAGGATATAACTCGAGTAAAGGCACAGAGGGTGTGGGGCATGCTGCGAATTCAGCCGTTGTGATTTCGTCGGTAATGATTTTTGTTATCGACCTGCTTGTTGCACAAATAACTGATCTATTTGGATTTAATTGAAGAACATGTTTGTAGAAGAAGAAATAATAGAAAATGCAAAATCGGATCTGTATGAAAAAAATGTGCTTGTAATTGAACATTTGCATAAAGCATTCGGGAATAATCATGTACTGGTTGATTTTAACATGGTTCTCAGGAAAGGAGAGAATCTAGTAGTGTTGGGAAAATCGGGTTGTGGTAAATCTGTTTTGATCAAATGCATAATAGGCTTGCTAAAACCGGATCGCGGTAAAATTGAAATGTTTGGTAGAGACGTTCCTGAATTAGGCCAGGAAGAATTGGACAAACTAAGAGTAAAAGTGGGTTTTCTTTTTCAAAGCAACGCTTTATATGATTCAATGACTGTGAGAGAAAATCTGGAATTTCCCTTGCGGCGCCTCTGGATAAAGTACTCGCGAAAACTGGTAAATGACCTGGTTATGGAAACACTGGGAGATGTGGGATTGACTCATACTGTTGATATGATGCCGGCAGAATTATCAGGTGGCATGCGAAAACGGATTGCCCTGGCAAGGACACTGATCCTGAAACCAGAGATTATTCTATACGACGAGCCCACCACCGGTCTTGACCCCATTACAGGGAAAGAAATAATAGAGTTGATGCTTACAATCCAGAAAAAATATAACGCTGCGTCTGTTATTATTTCACATGACATGAATTGTGTGAAGATGGCGTCTGACCGGGTCATTATCCTGCTGGATGGGAAATGCTATGCAAGTGGAACGATTGATGAATTAAGGAAAGTTATGGATCCAAAGGTGAAGCAATTTTTTGAATGATTTTCTATGGCAAAAGCTCGTATCGATAATATAAAACTGGGAGTATTCGTCATTGCGGGATTATTCTTTCTCGCATTGCTTTTATACATGATCGGCAAGAACCGGCACATTTTCGGATCGACTTATCTGCTGCGGGCAAAGTTTGAAAATGTGCAGGGTTTGAAAGCTGGGCATAATGTCCGCTATAGTGGCATTGAGGTTGGAACCGTTAAAAAAGTAATTTTCCTGAGCGACACTTTAATTGAACTTTCATTATTGATTGATGATAAAATGAAAACCATTATCAGGAAAAATGCCATTGTATCAGTGGGAACTGAAGGATTTGTTGGAAATAAAGTTGTCAATATTGTTCCTGGTAAGGGAAGTTCTGAATTTGCGGAGGAGGGCGATGAGCTCTGCTCAAAAAAACCAGTCGATACCGATGAAATGCTTCAAACGCTTTATAAGACCAATAATGATATTTCCATAATAGCTGATAATTTGCGGACAACCATTCATAATATTAATGCCAGTGAAGCCTTATGGAAATTATTGAACGAGAAAACATTGCCAGAGAATATGAAATTATCTGCATTGAATGTGCGGTTAGCGACGGCAAGAGCGGCGAACCTGGTTGACGACCTTCACGCTCTTGTAACAGATGTCAAGAATGGAAAAGGCTCCCTGGGAGCGATCCTCACTGACAGTTTATTTGCATTAAACCTGAACGAAGCAGTTAAAAAAATTGAAGTCGTTGGAAAACGCGCAGATACGTTGACTGACGAAATAAGCAAACTGACAGCTTCTATAAAGTATGACCTGAACAATGGTAAAGGAGTCGTCAATACCTTACTAAAAGATTCGATGCTGACATTCAAACTTAATCAAAGCCTTGACCATATAGAAAAGGGGACGGATGCCTTTAACAAGGATATGGAAGCGCTACAACATAGTTTTTTGCTACGGGGCTATTTCAAAAAGATGGAAAAGCAGCGGCAGAAGGAAGAAAAGGAAAATAAGGATAAAACTAACAATTAGCGACCGCAGACTTTGCACAGAATTTTATTTATTACACACCATGTTGAGTTGATCGGCCTTAGCCTTTGGTTTAATATTGCTGATTCGAATCATCGGCCGCGCTGATCTCCATCATTTTTGAAAAGACCGTTGGGAGCTAGTTTCGTTTATCATTCATATTCTTATGGTCAACAAAAAGCAACAGAAAAGCGCACTATTGGCCGCTCTAAAAGAGGTCAAGATCAAATTATTGCCTTATAAAGGCAACAATTCAATCCAATCACTTGAACAAAAAGTTTCTAAAGAAAAAGCGGAAATGCCCCTTTTTGATAACAGGCCGATCCACAAGGGTAAGAAACATGAATTCTTCTGAAATTTCCAAACGAGTTTTTGTTTCGACATTTCTCGTCCAATCGCAATATCGGGCTGCCGTCGTTTAATTCAACATGCCGCTATTTGTTTATTTTGATCCATGGAACTGACTCATGTGACGATATTCTTCATGAAATATACCCTTCTGATCTATTTCGTTTTTTCAATGACAAACCAGTTCTTCACATCTTCGTATTCGCTCAAGGAAACAATTGAGCAAAACAAAGGACAGGTTGTCGCACTTTGTTACCACAATATCAGGCAAAATACCGGCCGGGAGGACTTGCTTTTTATAAGTGAGGCACTTCTTGATCAACAAATGAAATTCTTGTTTGACAATGGTTATCATGCCGTTTCCCCCGACCAGTTGCTTCGACATTTTAGTATTGGTGATACATTGCCTTTAAAACCCATTATTATAAGCTTTGATGATACGCATGAAGAGCATTATTCAATCGCAAAGCAAATCCTGGAAAAATATGGGTTCAAAGGGGTCTTTTTTGTTATGACGGTAAGCATCAATAAACGAAATTATATGACAGCTGCACAAATAAAAGAACTTTCGGATAGTGGTCACACGATTGGCGCTCACACCTGGGATCATCCCGATCTAACAACATTAATGAATAAGGACTGGGAACTGCAGGTCGATCAGCCAAAACAGGAGCTGAAAGAGATTACCGCGAAGGCGGTCGAATCATTTGCTTATCCATTTGGCGCTTGGAATGAACATGTAATTGCTGAGTTAAAAAAAGCGGGATTAAAATCGCTTTTCAGCTTACGGGTAAACAGAGTGCCGACGAACCATTGATGACTTGCCGACGCTTAATGGTATCAGGGAAATGGACTTTGCTTGAGTTTAAAAATAATATTAGCCGCACTTTTTGATCAGGAAGTGGGCGTAACTTTACGTTCTTTATTATAGCCAATTATAATCGATAATAACTCTGATAATAAGAGCTTTTCACTGATTCAGAACATATTTTTGACAAAGCATGAATATTTATGATTGATACACTAAAATCCGAAGAAATTGAGGTTTTGCTCCATAGCCAGATCGTGGGGCGTATAGGGTGTCATAGTACGGACATAGTTTATGTCGTACCCATTAGCTACGCGTATGATGGCGAATACATTTATTGTCACGGCTTTGAAGGGAAAAAAATGGAATTGATGCGCGGTAACCCGGAAATTTGCTTCCAGGTTGACGAAATGAAAGACATGTCCCGTTGGAAGAGTGTAATTGCATGGGGGAAGTTTGAAGAATTGAACGATCGGGACGAAAAAAACAAAGCTTTGCAACTTCTTTTGGCAAGAAAGCTGCCCATCATATCAAGTATTACTACCCATTTGGGAGAGACCTGGCCATTTACAGAAGGTGGCTCAACCGAATTAGGCACTATACCAGGGATCGTGTTTCGAATTAAGATTAAGAAAAAGACCGGCCGATTTGAGAGTACTCCAAATTTATCGACACCGGACTTCGGTTAATACATCATCTTATACAAACCCTGGTCCCTTCAAACAGTACTTAATTCATTGCCGAATAGCATTTAGTGTTACTAAGATCGATGAATGGCTGAAATCTATCGAGTTTACTGAATAGTATGATCTTTTTGTTTATTTCTTAAAGTTCACCCAAATTAGTCCAAAATCAAATCAACAATCTGTTGCTTTGCCCTTTTTGATTCGGGGAAATTCAAGAACATCCAGGCATGCACCATGTGTGCATATTCGTTATAGTTAAGAGAAATTCCCTTTGATATAGCCAATGATTTTAGTTTTCTTGTGTCCGCCACTAATATTTCATTTGAGCCGGCAAAGACGGAAATTTTCCCCAAACCTTCTAATGATCCATTAATCGGGCTGAGTAAATAATAATCCCTCTTTGTCTCACCTGCATATAGTTTACCGGCTTCCTGTAAACTTTCTTTTTCCAGGAACGGGTCCATGGGCTCAATGTCTTTTATATCGGGGTTTGTTAGTGTTATGTCCAGCCACGGAGAAAGCAAAATGATTTGTGCAGGTTGAACCACATTTTCATTCCTCATTTTTTGTGCTAAGGCCAACGCGAGGCCACCACCTGCCGAATCGCCCATGATAATTAAATCGCCCGGTATTGTCGTTTCCAGTAGTCGCTTATAAAGCTCGGTTACCATTCCAAATGATTCTTTATAAGTATAAGCCGGCGCCAGCGGGTAATCTGGTGCCGTAATGGTACAATGCGTTCGTTTTACCAATTCTGCTAAAAAATCCCAGTGAAATTTATTAAAGCGCTGGACATATGCTCCTCCGTGCAAATAGAGTATATTCTTACCTGTGTCGTGTTTATTTTTCGGCTTTAAGGCAAAAACATTTTGGTCATTTATTTGAAATTTGTGTACATAACAAGATTTAGAAATCGAGAAAGGCGGTTCCGGTGAGCAAAAGGGGTCAAATTTACCCGCGGCAAGTTGTTTCCTAAGAAAGTTTTTTTTATTAATCAACCTCAGGACCGTATTGAATAATTTGCTTTGGGTACTTGCCAATGATGACTTATAATTGTTTTGGAAATTAAATTCAATACCAAGGTACTTATTAATGTCGGGAAGGAATTGTTATAAATCTAAATAAGAACCTAATAACATATGAGCGGGACAGCGCAACAAGTAAATGATTTTTGGCTTCGCCTTGATAATGCCGCTAAAATTTACCCGGCCATAAAAGACAAAGAGCTGACGTCTGTATTCAGAGTGGCTGTTGAATTAAAGGAAAGAGTGAAGGCCAAACAATTTCTTGAAGCTGTTCATGCGATTGAAAATAGATTTCCTTATTACAAGGTGATATTGAAGGCCGGTTTTTTCTGGTATTATCTTGAACCCCAACAAGCTCCTATTGTTGTTGAGCCAGACATGGACTTGCCTTGCAGGGCTTTTTACAAAGATGAACTCATGTTCCGGGTGCTGGCAAAGGAAAAGAAGATCAGTGTTGAGTTTTCGCATATCCTTACAGATGCAACGGGGGCCTTTGAGTTTTTAAAGACTATACTTCTAACGTATTTTGAAAAATGTGGCATGCAATCTCCTGGTAAAATGTCTCTGGTCGATACAAAAGAAAGTCCATCGAAAGAAGAATATGAGGATGCTTATAACAGGTATTTTAAAAAGATTGATTCACCGCGACCGAAAATACCCCGTGCATTTCATGTGCCATTCCAACTAAAAAGCGTCCCAAGGTTTACTATATTGACGGCTGTTGTGCCAGTTGACGTTATCATACAAAAAGCGAAACAGTATGAAGTGAGCCTGACAGAATATCTTATTGCTGCCTATATATTCTCTCTGCAGAATATTTACAACCAACTATCACCTTTCAGAAAACGGGCCAACAAAAGGATAATACGAATTGAAGTGCCCGTTAACTTGCGCAAAATGTTTCCTTCCCGCACCATGAGAAATTTTTCCCTCTATGTCATGCCGGGGATTGATTTGCGGCTTGGGCATTACACATTTGAAGAGATCATAAAGGCCGTATATCACCAAATGCAGCTCGAAACTGATAAAAAGCTTATCAGTAAAATGATCTCCCGAAATGTAAGTGGGGAAAAGAATTTATTTGTTCGGGCTGCCCCCTTGTTCATTAAATCTCTTATCCTGTCGAAACTATACGCATTGGGAACCGGCCAATACAGTGGGGTTGTAACAAATCTTGGGAAGATAGATTTAGGTCCCGAATTAAATAGCCGTGTCGATAAATTTATGTTCATTCCACCACCACCTAATAGAATTCTAAAGGTTAACTGCGGTGTGGCGGGCTTTGATAATAAATTAGTGCTGACCTTTGGAAACCTAACTACTTCAAGAGAACTGGAAAGACAATTGTTAACCTTCCTGACCGCTGAAGGTATTCCTGTGAAAATCGTAACATAGAAATTAACGAGTTATGATCTGTAAAAACTGTGGTGTAGAATTAGAAGACGATATGATGGCCTGTCCTTTATGCAGGGAACCCGTTAATGGTAATGCTCCGGTGAACACCCAAGTTCCATATGGTACACAAACTTTCCAGGGTTACGGAGAAATGAGCAAGCCACAAAAAAAATTCACCTGGGAAATTATTTCGATCATTTTACTTTCGGCCGCGATTGCAACCTTTGTCGTCAATTTTATTATCAATCGCCGTGTGACGTGGTCTGAATACCCCGTTGCCATTTGCCTTACGATTTTTTGCTACGTTTCCTTGTTTGCATTTTGGGACCGAACAACTCTTGTTGATATGGCCGGCGGATTCATTCTATCCTCGTTATGCCTTATAGTACTTGATTTATTTACGGCCGGTATCCAATGGTCAATTAAACTCGCCGTACCATTGCTCTTTGTTGGTAATATAATTGCAGCAGTATTGATAGCCGTTATTCGTCAATCAAGATATAAGGGCATTAATCTTATTGCATATGGTTTCCTGGCAGCCGCCATACTATGTATATTTATAGACGGCAGTCTGTCTTCCTTTGAAGGCGGCTCATTTCAAATTAAGTGGAGCGTCATAGTAGTTGCGTGCACCATCCCCGTTGTCGTCGTTCTACTTTTTGTTCATTTCAGGCTAAAGAAGGGAAGAAGTTTGGAAAGAACTTTTCACGTGTGAGGGTCAAGCAAGCTGCTAAGGATACTTCGTAATTGTTTTTGTTTTCCGCAATGTTGACTGCAGGAACGGATGATACACGATTCAAAAGACTTCCGCAGTTGTCAAACCATCCCTTCAATAGTTTAAAGAGATCTTCAAATAACACCGGAAATCTTTGTGATGTTGTTGATACTGCTTGAGTGCCCAAATAAGGGGGTAAAACGATCTAGGTTAGGTAAAGACACGATGGTCATCGCGTAAAGTTATTGTTTCAGGTTTCACGTTTAAAGTGCAAATCAAAACCACTACGAATACAGCTTTTGATAATATTCAATGGCCATTCGGTTGCTGTCAAAATATGGAATGATATCCTTTAATCCTTTTTTGATGATCTCCAGCCACGAGTGAGGATAATCATAATACAGAGGTAGAACTTCCATTTCTAATAATTGGTAGAGACTGGCCGCGTCAGCATCGTCCTGCTCATATTCGGGTAATGAAATATCGCAGGCGGGAATTACAAAGGAATTTATTTTGTCTTTCGTAAACTCAGGAAACCATCCGTCAGGGAGACTAACGTTTATTGCTCCATTCATAGCTGCTGACATACCACTTGTGCCGGAGGCCTCATGAGTAATCCGGGGGACATTCAACCACACGTCGGCTCCTTTTTTCAATAATTTAGAAAGTTTTAATTCATAACCCACAAGAATTGAACAATTGGCATAAGTCTTACAGGCATCAACAATTTTATCAAATACACCAATACCTGTGTAATCCATAGGGTGCGGTTTGCCCGCCCAAATAATTTGCACAGGTTTTTCTGTATTGGTAACAAACCGGTGAAAGCGATCCATATCCCGGAGAAAAAGATCATGTCGCTTATAACCTGCAAAACGTTTAGCAAAAACGATAGTGCAGATGTTCTCATCATATATTTCGCCGCATTGATCAGCTACGATTTCAAACAGACTTTGTTTACCCAATTTTTTCATTTCTATTATTCTTTCATCACTTCCTTCGTTAAGAGCTTTGTACATTTCTTCGTCATGCCAGTACGCATAACTTTGCGCATTTGTAATAGAAATAAAATTGCCAATATTCTGGTAGTCCTTCCACATTTGATTTAATGTTTGCTGGTGGATTTTGGATACAGCGTTGGCCTTGCCTGAAAGACGCAGGGCCGTTAAAGTATAATTTAAGATTTCTGTTTCAGTTTGTGTAATATTCTTTATCTCGGTAAGAGGGATTTCATTAAAGAATCCCATTTTGTCTAACAAGCTCATGGATGTTTTTTGATTACCTGCTTCTTCGGGCGTGTGGTTGGTAAATACTAATCTCTTCTTCACTTCTTCAACGTCTTTATATTTTTTATACAGGTAAAATGCAAGTGGTAATGCATGCGATTCATTCAGATGATAAACCTCAGGTTGCCAGTCCAGTGCTTCTAACAGCCTGGCTCCGCCTTGACCCAGCAAAATAGCGGCAGCTATTTTTGTTTCCGGATTAGCATCGTACAATTTATGTGAAATCGTTTTGGCGAGATAATCATTTTCTGGAAGGTCAGTAGACAGGAAGAAGACAGGTGCAGTCTTGAACACTTCCGGTGGTAAATAATAAGCTGTAACCCATACATCGTTGCGATTGACATTAATAGTGAACCTTATACCGGTTGGCTTGAGAAAACCATAAATCTTTTCTTCAAACAGTACATCCATGTTTTGATCCTGCTTCCTTATCTGGTCATAGTATCCATACTTCCAAAGGACACCTATACCTAAAACATTCTGGCGCAACTCATAGGCACTTCGCATATGTGAACCAGCTAAAAATCCAAGTCCCCCCGCGTATGTTTTCAACGGTTGGTGGATGCCGAACTCCATGCAGAAATATGCTACTTTCTTTTTGTAATCAGCATTCAATGCGTATGGGAAAGAAAATGAAAATCCCATAAAATACATAAATTAATTCCATTTTAATACACAACTATCGGAGCAGAAACTGGTTTGGTTGGCCCTATGGTCTTGGGTAAATAGAAATGAAGAACTCCTTCTTTATATTCTGCCCGGATGAACTGGATATCTGCTCCAGGCGGCAAAAAAATATGCCTTTCCAAAAAATCATTATCGAACTCGTGCAGCTTTGATGAACGATCTTCATTAGTTTCACCCTTGTGAACCACGATGATGGATAAGATATTCTCCTCCCTCTTTACCCCCGGTACCGCTACTTCAATTTTGAAAATGTCTTTTGACTCGTTTACATTTACCAAAGGCTCCTTTATTTTTATGTCCTTTCTCTTCCTGTGTTCTTCTTCGACATCTTCAGGCTCTAGGAAGGATGTATATTCACCAGGGTATACCGGGTACTTTTCCGTATAATGCTGAAGGCTTAACATGGTTGTATCTTAAAATGAATAAACAAGTTACCCTGTTTTTTTAATGCTTTCGTCCTATCAAATAAGAGATCACGGTATCATCACCTGGAAAAAATTTCATAAGGGTTCGCTTTCCAATCCTGGTACCAGGGGCAAATAACTTGATTTACAGTGGCGTTGCCAAAACTTCCTCCGTAATGATTGCCTTACTATTTTCAAACTAGCCTCAACCCTGACCTCAACACAAAGGATGTTTCTTATACCGTTCCTCTATCCGGTTACATGATCTTAAATGGAAGTGTTTGAAGCATGGTGAGATTTTTAATAAACAGGCAATTCTTGTGTAAAGCAACTCTATTTAAGATTCTTAAACAATGAGAGCTCTCACTGATTTTGGTGATGATGGTCAGACAACACTGGTCGTTAAGATATGATATAAATCATTATTCCCGGGAATACACATCATGTTTAAGTCCTTGTCGAGGTGTTAATATTGTTTTTCTAAATATTCCCTTTATGGCAAAACAAATTGACTATGACCAGGATGCCAGGAAGAAACTAAAATCCGGGGTTGATCGCCTTGCAAAAGCTGTAATTATTACGCTGGGGCCGCGTGGAAGAAATGTGGTATTTGAGAAAATGGACGGATCCCCTCAAATGAGTTGCGACGGCGTGACGGTTGCTAAACAAATTGAATTGGAAGACCCGGTCGAGGAGATGGGAGTAAAAATGATCAGGGATGCAGCGATAAGAATAGCAGAGGCCGCCGGTGATAGCACCACTACAGCGACTTTGCTGGCGCAACGGATGATTGATGCGGGATTAAAAAGAGTGGAAGCGGGCATAAATCCACTCGAAATTAAAAGAGGAATTGATAAGGCTGTCAAAGTAGTTGTGGAAAAATTGAAGCTGCAAGCCATTCCTGTTAGCACCGACAGCGCTAAAATTGAGCAGGTGGCCAGCATATCTGCTGGTAATAATACAGAGATTGGGAAATTGATTGCAGATGCAATGAAAAAAGCGGGAAAGGAAGGGGTTATTACCATAGAAGAGGCAAAGGGATTTGAGACTTATGTAGAAGTCGTCGAGGGAATGCAAATCGACAGAGGATACCTGTCGCCGTATTTTGTGACTGATGCAGAGAAGATGAATATTGTTTATGAAAACCCGTACATCTTGTTATATGATAAAAAGATCACGGGAATGAAAGAAATGTTGCCGTTGTTGGACAAAATCTCACAAGCAAATAATCCTTTGCTTATCGTCGCAGAAGATGTAGAAAGTGAAGCGCTGGCGGTTTTGGTGGTAAATAAATTGCGCGGCGTGCTGAAAGTAGCTGCGGTAAAAGCTCCCGGCTATGGTGATCGTAGAAAAGAAATGCTGGAAGATATCGCCGTGTTAACTGGCGGTACAGTGATCAGCGAAGAAAAAGGATTGAAATTGGAAAATGCGGAGATCACTCACCTTGGAAAATGCAGCAAAATATTAATAACAAAAGATAAGACGACTATTGTCGGCGGGCTTGGGGATAAAAAAGCCATTGACAGTGCCATAGCTCGTATCAAATCACAGGTCAAAACGGTTACTTCTGATTATGACAAAGAAAAGCTCCAGGAACGGCTTGCGAAGCTCACCGGGGGGGTGGCGGTTGTTTACGTGGGTGCTTCCTCTGAAATTGAATTGAACATAAAAAAAGATATTGTGGACGATGCTCTCAATGCTACCCGTGCTGCTATGGAGGAAGGCATAGTTCCCGGCGGCGGCGTTGCTTACTTACGTAGCATGAAGCACCTTGATGCAATAACGGAATTGGACGACGATGAAAAAGTGGGAGTTGATATCGTAAAGAAGGCCCTCGAGGAGCCGCTGAAGCAAATTGTAATAAATGCCGGGTTGGACGAGGCAGAAATTCTTCAACGCGTGAAAGCAGGTGAAAATGATTTTGGTTTTAATGCTAAAAGTGAAAAGTATGAGCAGTTGCTCGAGACAGGTATTATAGACCCGGTAAAAGTGAGTCGCCTGGCATTAGAGTATGCGGCGTCGGTAGCAGGGCTTTTTATTACCACCGAATGCGTTATTGTTAAGAAACCGGAAAAAAAGGAATCAACTATTATCGCTTCGCCAGCTGATGTAATGTAGATGGTTCGGTATACTTACTCTGATTTCAATGATAAGCTGGCATAGTTGAAAAAATTGAAAATATTATCAAACGTCGCTAATACTAAACGAAAAACCCCTGCAATTGCGCACATTGAATCGTCGCACATAGCCAAGTTTGTTGGTCTCCTCCTGAAGAGAACAAACAGTAATAGCATGTCACCCTTCCAATAAATACACTTCTCCCATTCTTAACTCCTAAAGATCGGTGGACGTAGCGCCTTATTATGAAGATAGCATGTAGCCTTTATTTTCCACAAATCAATAACTTGCTTAAAAGCTCCATTTCAACCTCACAAACCCGGCATGGGTTATATCCTGAAATTTACTTTCAAGTTCAGCAAATAAGGACTGCCATACGAAATCAATATCAAGACTGGAGGCCAGGTTGTATTTAAACGACGGATACAGAATGAATAGATTTACACCAGGAGAATAAATAACGTTTAGACTTCCACTAAAAAGTGGTGTGAACTCTTTGGAACAGCCCGCAAGGATATTCCATTTTGCCGGCATAAGACTCGTCGGGGAAATCTTGAACGTAACCTGTGACCAATTGGTAACCGGGCCATCCAGGCCATTCTCATTGTATAATATGGCGCTGTTGGCATACCAACCTCCTTTAAAAAAATAATCTACTTCCGTGGTAAGATTAATATCATTCGGGGAGCCATCATTGCCCAGGAAAAATTGTCCTTCTCCCTTGTATCCCACATTAGAGATACTTCCGGCCCACCCAAGGCCGGCGGTGAAATTATTATGGAAAACGCCGGAAATAAATTGCAGATCAAAACCTTTGTAATTGGTCAGGTATCTTATAGCACTAATCGTTTGGTGTCCTTCGCCAGTAAGTGCCGAACTTATTTCAACGTTCGAAAAATCGCTGATGGCATATTGTATTTTTAAAGCATCACATCCCGGTCTTTCCTCATAATCAAAATCCAGAAAGTTATATGCGTTAAAAATATCATTGGGGTTCCAGGTATTTGCTATACCCCAGTTCACTCTTTGGCGGCCCGCTTTTATGTTCCACTTTGTCCTTCGATATTCTACCCAGAGGCGTTCCACATTGCTAACGAATAGAGTATTACTGCTAATTTTCCACGTTGCAGAAAGGTCCACTGCATCATTCACGTTTCTTAGCTGGTTTTCGAAATCCGGAATTTCTTTGACGTCATTGCCCCAATAAAGTCTGTTTCTCACCTCCAGTGCCGCTGTTATGTTATTGAAAGGTTTCCACTTGAAATTTATCCTGTTATGTATAAGATTTGTATAGCTCACATTTTTAAAATCAGAACTAAAGACAAACGAGTTTAAATCCTTTATATAGCCCTTTAACTCCCAGCTTTTTTGTAAGCTATCTTGTCCAGGACAGGCAAGAAAAAATAAATGAAGTAATAATATTGATAATCCTTTTTTCATATTTTTTAACTATGCGCATCTTCGTGTTTAATATGCAAAGAGCCCGTGGGAGCGGTGTCAACAGTAATCTTTCCATCTACTAATGTTATAACTCTTGCCGCCCTTTCAATCACCCGTGGGTCGTGAGTTGAAAAAAGGAAGGTCATGTTTTCTTCTGCGTTTAGTTTTGCCATTATATCCAGGAGATTCGAAGCCGAATTTGAATCGAGGTTAGCAGTAGGTTCATCGGCCAATACGAATTGTGGCTTCGATGCCAACGCCCTGGCTACTGCAATCCTTTGTTGTTGTCCCCCGGATAATTCAGCGGGTCGGGTATTCATTTTTTCTTCGAGACCGATTTGTTTAAAAAGCTGTGTGAGTCTCTTTTCTCTCTCTCTTTTTCTTCTGCCTTGCAGTAGCATAATGAATTCTGCATTTTCTTTTGCCGTCAATACCGGAATTAGATTGAAGGACTGAAAGACAAAGCCTATATTATGTAGCCTGAAATTGATGAGCTGGTTAACTGATAGTTTTGTAATATCAACTCCATTAATAAAAATCTCCCCCACATCAGGTTTGTCGAGTCCGCCAATGAGGTTCAATAACGTTGTTTTTCCTGAGCCCGAGGGGCCAACCAATGCAGCAAACTCACCTCTTGCTAAATGGAGATGCACGCTGTTAACAGCATAAACTGGTATGGTTTCAGGATTGTACACCTTGCTGATATTATGCGCGTCGATAACTGTGTTGTTCATATTTTCGTTTTTACCTTCTTAATGCTTTTACCGCTTCCAGTCGCAATGCTTTTAAAGCAGGAAGCAAAGAGGCCACGATAGCCGTGCCCGCGACCAGTAGCATTATCGCCAATAATTTTTCAATCGGGAAGGAAGGGTAGACGATTGTATTGAATCCAAAACTTGCCATCATATCTTTTCCCATGCCCGAAAGATCCAGGCCGTGTTTGTGATAATAACCAGTCACGACCAACGCTGCTAAAAGTCCCAACGGAGTTCCCGCTATAGTTAAAAGAATGGTTTCGAATAGCACGAGAAGAAATACTTTCGATTTTGTTGTTCCCAAAGCGACCATCATACCGATTTCTCTTGTGCGCTCAAGAATCGCCATCAGCATAGTATTCACAATTCCAAATGCCAGTGCAAAGAGAATAATGATAATAATGATGTACGAGTATTCGTCTACTGTTTTTACCAACAGCTCCGTTTCCGGCGAGATCTGCTTCCATGACTCAACCAGGTAACCGGGAAATCTTTGTTCCAATTCTCGCTGAACAAAGGGAAGGTCATCATCGTCTTTCAATAGTATTGCAATTTCGTGAAAGGAATTTCCCACGAGCAATAACGCGCTTAGGGTTCTTAGTTCAACGTACACAACCACCTCATCAAGTGGAGCATTCTGAGACTGATAAATTCCAGCTACACGGAATGCTGCTGAGACAATATTGCCGGCGGTATCGGTAAATGTTAAAACCAGTTTTGAAGCAGTTTTCAGCTTCATTTTATCGGCTAACTTTTTCCCAATTAGTATTTCATTTTTTTTATCGCTATGAAAACCTTCCCCTTTGATTATTTTTTCCCTCAGCTGTGAAGTCTGGTATTCAATGTCCGGTTCAATTCCATTTATTTGCACACCGGCGCTACCAGTGGGTGTATTCAACATCCCCTGCGTGATGCTTCGGCGTGCGACAAATTTCACCTGCTTCATCCGGCGAATGATTGCCTGGATACTATCGCCTGCCTGCAGTGTATAGGCTGGATCGTAATCTTTTTTAAATTCTTTTTGATGAATCTGGATATGACTTATCTCGGCATCAATTACTGTTCTTACCCTGCTCCTCATCATGCCCTTGTATAACGCGAGCACTGCAATGCCGGCAAACAAGCCAATGGAAACGGACAGCATGATCACAATGCTTCGCATTTTATTTCGCCATATATTTCTCCATGCCATTATAAAAATCATCTTTTTTTGTTTTTATTTTTTCATTGCGGTTACGGGATTTAATCTTATGACTTTGTACAAGGGATATGATGACAGCAATATCCCAATGATCAGGACAACAATGCCCTGGTAGATGAAAATAGAAGCATCTGTGGATGTCGGGAAAACCGCTTCAAACCCAAATCGTTCATAAGCTTTCGCTGTTTCACCACCTATGCGAATGGGGTTCTTGTTCAGGTAGAAAACCAAAGGGATGCTAACCATGATACCTCCCACGCATCCCGCCAGTACAGTCAGTATGGATTCTATAAATAATAAGATCATTAGCTTGCCTTTTTTCATCCCAATTGCAACGAGCATTCCCATTTCAAATCTCCTTTCCACCATTAACATCAGTAACGTGCTGAAGATTCCGAAGCAAATAAGCAGGTACAAAACACCCTGAACCACTTTCATATTATTTGAATCCGTCCGGATATGTTGTCTTATATCTGGCATTAATTCGCCCCAGGCCATGACTTCATAGTCGCTGCCAATTTTTGATTGAATATTCGCGGTGGTAAGATCAATGGACTTTTCATCTCGGATTGAAAGGATATACGAGGTAATCAATCCCCCCGCATCAAAGAAATCCTGCGCTGCTGATAGCGGCAGAAAAAGGATTTTATCGTTTAATTGGGGAGATCCGAATCGAAGTATTCCTTTTACAGGATATTTCCCCGCCGCTGTAGAACCATGATAACCCTGACCAATCAATACTATCGTGTCATGAACATGCAGTTTCAGTCGCTCAGCAAAACCCTGTCCAAGCAAAACAGCGTGGTCATTTTCGCTGAGGTAATTTCCATCAATCAATTTGTTTTGGAGGAATGTTATTTTATCCTCTTTGAGTGGCACAATTCCAACTATCATGCATCCTTTGGTTATATTCCCCGAGGAAGCCAGAGCAAAAGATTCCAGCCTGGGGGCAATACCTTCTATGTTCTTTTGTGAAAGAATTTTTTGCTCAGTACTTGAAGAGGCAATGAAACTATTATCAAGAATCTGTTCATCCTGGTAGCCCTTTTTATGTACCTGGATGTAACCGGTATAAAAACTGACGACATTTTTGACCAGGTTATCAAAGATGCCCGTTTTGAGGCTGCTTGCAGTAACGGAAAGTATTACTGCAAAAAAGATAGCCGCAATAGTGATCGATGTGCGGCCACGATTACGCCATAAGTTTCTCCATGCGAGTTTTATCAGCCACATTTTTCATCCCCATTTTAATCCGGCTCAAGGACTTCATCTTTTCGGTGGTGAAAAAACCATCCTGTATTGCCTTGTTATACTGAATGTTTTTATAGATCATTTCTGTTTTTTGATTTTTTTTATTCGCCGGTATCATCTCAAACCGGGTGGGAATAAGCCTTCCATCCATCATTTTTACGTCGTAGGCATTCATCGTATTAATCAACGATCCGTCTTCATCATAAAATCTTGTATGTAATTCGATCGTATCTTTTTTGTCAATGCAAACGATAAGCTTGCCCCAAACGACGGCAGCTTCAGGTCTTGGTATCATTTGTATGATGTAGCAGCTCCGGTCGCCAACAATTGTATCACCGATGATGCTGTGTTCATAATCATTTACAATGGAAGATTCTTTTACCAGGTCGTCGTTAGTAAAGTCTGTTCCCATCCAGGATTGGCTCATCATAGACGGGGGAAGCTTGATCGTTTTTTCGAGGGTCGGCACCCAATTCCACACCTCTTTTTTTCTTTTTAGAAAAACAATGCCCTTGTCTTTTGCGGGCGACTGAACAAAAATCATGGCAAAGTCCGATCCCTTCATCCAGGTTTTTACAACCATTTCACGTGCCCATGCTGGCCTAATCGTCCTGATTACAATTTCACCTTGTGAAGTATTGCCACGCATTTTTTCGTCTGCCCTCTGCACAATTTCTCTGGCTGTTTGGGCATTCAAGAAGACTGACAGAAAGTTGAGTGTAAAAAGCAACAAGCACCTCATCTTATTAGGTTTGAGATATAAAACTAACCCGGCCCTGAAACAAAGGATATGACGTGCGTCAGCTTAAGCAATGAGAACCATGGGACGGGATACCGTTTCCCCCACGGGCAGATTTTAATGAAAATCATATTTTGCCTTGCTGAATATCATTTTTTAACTGGCTGTTAGTATCTAATATTATAGTGAGATGAAAGGGGTGTTTTGAAGTTAAATCGCCACGTATCGATGAAAGATTGGTGATCTTTTTTATTGCATCCCATTTTTGGACATATCAACTACTCTGGTAGCTGTATCGAAAACCGATTAACGTCAGGGTATGAGAATTAGCCATAACTCTCTTATATGATTGTCATTGTCCTTGGCTTACCGGGTTCGGGCAAGAGCTATTTTGCTTCACGATTAGCAGAAGTAATACAGGCTGATTACATCAACAGTGACCAGGTCAGGAAAGAAATGTTCTCAAAGAGGATGTACTCCGAACAAGAGAAGGGAGCCGTGTACAACGCTATGCTGGAGAAAATGAAATCCGTAGTGCAGCTGAACAAGGATCTTGTGATTGATGCGACCTTTCACAGGGAAGATAGCAGGCAATTATTTATACGACAGTTGAGGGGGAAGGCTAAGTTTTTTTTTATTGAAATAACGGCGAATCCGGATTTGATCAGGCGGCGGTTAAAAAAGGAGCGACCCTTTAGTGAAGCCGACTTCGATGTATACGAACTGACCAGGCACCAATGGCAGCCTCTAAGCGAGCCTCATTTATCCCTGGAATCCACCGATGAGAATATAGACTACATGTTAGACAGAGCTGTAAATTATTTGCGTCCCAAGAAATGACCAAAGAACAAATCAATAGCTTGATCAGTGCCGGAAAATTCCCCGAAAGTGATGAACACCGGGAATTAATCGAAACGCATATATCCTGGGTCATCCTGGGTGATGAAATTGTATATAAGATCAAAAAACCCGTTTATTATTCATTTCTTGATTTTTCAAGCGTTGAACGTCGAAAACATTTTTGTGAAAGGGAAATCGAATTGAACAAAAGATTCACGAAACGTATATACCTTGATGTGCAGCCCGTTTCTGAGTGGCGGGGTCGCTTCTACGTCGGTATTAACAAGGGAGCGATAATAGACTATGCAGTAAGAATGAATAAAATCGACAGGGAAAAACAAATGAATGTGCTCTTGCTGAAAAACGGAGTAACCGAGTTTGACATACTGAAACTGGCAGAAAAGATTGCCTTGTTCCATAGAAATACTGATATCATTTATGAAGGAAACTCCCTCGATATACAAGAGAAGTTTAATGATTTGAACTCAGAAGAGCAATTCCTTCGGGAAAATTTGGGCGCCCAAATGGGCAGCATCATTACTCAGGCCGCCGGCACCTCTGACATTTTCATACGTAAAAACAAAAACTTGCTCACAGAACGGCTAAGCCAGGGCTATTTCAGGGATTGCCATGGGGATTTACATTCACGGAATATTTTTTTATTGCCGGAACCAAACCCCTTTGATTGCCTTGAATTCAATGACCAACTACGGCAAATCGACGTGCTGAATGAAGTTGCTTTTCTTTGTATGGATCTGGATGCGTTTGACCGGAAAGATTTGTCCACGTCCTTTATCGAATACTATGATCAGTTCTTTCCCTCAATGCGGAGTAATGCAGAGCACAGGCTTTTTGTTTACTATAAAAGTTACCGGGCTAACATTCGTGCAAAGGTTAACAGCCTGCGGGCAAAAAGCGCGATGGACATCACGGAAAAGACCAAAGCACTAACGGCAGCAAAGAAATATCTTTTATTACTGAAAAACTACATAGATTCTGTGGCTGCGCTCGCATGACAAGGCCATTCAAATTATTTTTATGATGAGTATCTTAATCTACATTCTGGTCTTTGTCGCATCCCTGGTGGTCGATGTCGTTCCATTTATCGGACCACCAGCGTGGACAGTAATGGTTTTTTTCCAGGTAAAATTTGGGTTGAACATTTGGCTCGTCCTTGCTATAGGCGTTACGGGATCGGCCATTGGCCGTTATTTGTATGCCAGTTATATCCATCGTTTTTCTGATCACTATCTCAAATCTCAAAAGAATGATGATCTCCGCTTTATTGGCAATAAACTGGCAAATAATGGATGGAAGATTCAATTATTTGTTTTGTGTTATACATTGATGCCACTTCCCTCAACTCCGTTGTTCACTGCCGCCGGCGTGGCAAGAATGAGAACCCTAACGCTCATTCCATCTTTCTTTGTAGGCAAGTTTCTAAGTGATTCGATTATGGTAGTCACAGGCGATTATGTAGCTCATAATATCGTCAACGTTACCCATGACCTGTTATCATGGAAGGCTTTGCTGGGCACAATTGTCGGTTTAATTATTATTTGCTTATTTCTGTTTACTAACTGGAGGAAATTGTTGCAAGAAAAAAAATTCACTATAAGTTTCAATATCTGGAAATAAAATTGTGTGGCTTCTCGATCATGAAGAAGATAGCAGCTTTATTTTTGGGATCTTCGCCGATATCCTCTTGCAGCGTTTAATGATGAATCTCTGTATACCAATGTCAATTGTCGAATCCATCGAAAAATCATCACCCCATTTCGCAAAAGGCGCCAAGCCACCAAACATTACTCGTAAATTTTACCTCTTCCACAAATCTGAGGCGACGCATCACTCATCTTTCCAATATGAATTTTTCGCTCACCTTTCATCTTGGCAACCCCGATTCTCCGCAAATCTTCGGCATCGTTTGAGACATTCAATTTAAATGGACAGCCATGAGGGGCAGGCGCGTCTGCATCACCAGCTTTTTAGTATGGCTTTTGTGGAATATTTTATCAATGATATTGTGCCGCTTGGGGACTGTTATCAGCAAGTCAAGTTTGTTTGCTTCGGCAAATTGTTCCAAAGCGATTCCAATATCATCCGAATCAATGAAACGATAGTGAGGATGAAGGTCGTATAGCATGTTTTGGATGGCCCTTGTTTCGGCGGTTTTTTCTGCAGTATATCCTTTCTCACCATTCGGGTTAATATGAAGTATATATAGCTCAGCATTAAATTGCGTTATCAGCGATCTTAATTGCGAAAATGGAATATTCGCATCAACTTTTTTCAAATCACAGGCCATGCCAATTTTCTTGATGGCATGGAATTTTGCTTTAGGCGGCACAGCGATCACGGGGTATGCTAAATGTTTGATCGCCATGATCGTATTGCTTCCAAAAAGTGTCCGTTCCAGGGCAGTGGCTCCCTGGGTTCCCATTACCACAGCATAGGGCTTTTTCGAACTACAATAATTGGCAAGTTCGCCGATTACCGTAAACGCCATTTTTATCTCTGTAATAATATTCACTTTGCCCCCGCACTTCACCGACAGGTCATTTTTTATACGGAGGATTTTTTCCTCGGCATCGGTCACTAATGAGTCCGTGTTCTCAAGAGAGTACGGCATCTCGCCGTACGTCATCGGCAAAAGGCAAATATGAACTAAGGATAAATCCGCCTTCATGAAACAGGCCATCTCAACAGCATAGTTGGCTGCATTTAATGAATTAGGAGAGAAGTCGATTGGAACAACGATCGTTTTCATGAAAAATGTTTTTTATAATATAATATTGAATTAGAGTTTAATGTCCCCAAATTTAATTTCCTCATACCTCAGCATCTATGATGGTCATCACTCCTCGTTCTGATTATGGTCAGCAAGAAATGGAATAGGTCATCCTTTGGTTGTGGTTGGGATGCAGTGTTTTATTTATTGAAGGGGTTGGTAGATGTCTGTTTTAATTTCTGAAGGATCTTTTACGGTAGAGGGATCGTTTAGGTAAATTTCAAAGGGATTGCCCCTTGCCATTCGATTATTCTGTTTTAGCCAGCTTTCAATTTGGTTATAGGCCTCGCCCAGTTGGGTGTAAGGACCCTGCATATGTGCGATCAAGACTTCTCCTCCTTTTTCGATCCTTGATTTAACCCGACCTTTTAATTCTGATGGTAACTTGTCTGTCTCCACCCCTATATCCATTATCCATGGTGGTTGAACTGAGTAATACCACGCTAAAAATTTGCCTGTCTTAAGCTGATTTTCATGTGCGTACTTCATCAGCTCGCCATACCCCCTCTGGAATACTGCTCCAAGGTCCTGCAGTTGTTTCGCAGTATCTGGAATAAATAATATCATTAAATCATTAAAGTTAGTTTTTTCTAATCGTACCTTGACAGGTACAACTGTGTCCGGCTGCTGAAAGTGTATCCCTGCATGGCATGCAACATAATCATGATTCCTGGTATTAACCCAGTTGCTGACGGGTGGGTTTAATGCAAAGGCATCGATGCTGAGTTCGATCGCGAATATTATGAGAAATATTTTTTTCATAACAAACTCCTGTTATTGAGTTCAAACCTGGTTATCTAAAAAATTGCCCCGCTATTTATGTAGCGGGGCGTTAAGGCAACTGGTAGGTGCCTTATTGCACTGCAATGTGTTTTGCTGCGAACTTCTTGACTTCTTCCTTCCGCGGTAGGGAAATTTTCAGCAGCCCTTCTTCATACCTGGCGTCGATCTTTTCCCGGTTTACTTCGTCCGGCAGAGTAAAGCTGCGGCTAAAGGAAGAATAGCTATACTCTTTGCGGGTATACCTTTTTTCGTTTTCTTCTTTTGTTTCGTCCTTTTCGCAGCTAATGGTCAGAATGTTTCCTTCTACATCAATTTTGAAATCGTCTTTTTTCATGCCGGGCACAGCTAGCGAGACATTGTATTGGTCCTTGTTTTCGGTAATGTTTACAGAGGGCATACGAACCTGGCGGCTCAAAAAATTATTTTCATTGTCAAACCATTCATTCCACGGTTTGAAGAAATCATCGACGAAGGTGGGGAACCTTTCAGATGTTTTTGTTAATACTTGCTTGCTCATAATGCTTGTTTTTATGATTGGATTGATTTGAGTTGACTTGTGAAATTATGTTTTGAAAGCGTAGAAAATGACGACTTTGGTCAGTACCAAATATGATATTGATCAGGAGGCAAAGAAGGGTTAAAGTGTCGATGATTACAGCAGAGCGCTCCGGGAAGGTTTGCAGGGCAAAATTCAGGAGGTAATACACAGGAACCTAATAGCAATTATTATGGCCTGGTGCTCATCGTCCTCAGACTGCAGCGTTAATGCAAAATTGTATCGAGATGTATGCTGAGCAATGAATACAGGTGAACGATACAACCTTTTAATGCTAGTAGAGCAAATTAGCTAATTTCTCGGCATCCGTGACCCTGATTTTACCCTCCGTTATTTCAATCAATTTTTCTGCCTTAAAATCGCTTAATGTACGTATCAGAGATTCTGTTGCTGTCCCGACATAGTGAGCAATGTCCTCGCGCGATATTTCAATTGGCTTATTACCTCCTGGCTCGTTATATTTTCTATTTAATTCAACCAGGGCCTTTGCTATCCTTTTACGTAATGAGCTGTAGGCGAGACTAAGTAACCGGTCTTCCTTTTCTTTGACATTTTGAGTAATAATGTGGATGAACTTTGCAGCTACACTCATATCTCCATAGATCATTTGTAGAAAATCCTCTTTGGGGATCTGCATGATCTCGGCGTCTTCGAGTATAACAGCAGTGTCGTCATAATTTTTGTCTTCGATCAATGCCGGGTATCCCATGAAATCGCCTTCACTGAAAATATCCGTGATATAATCCTTGCCATCTTCATGTGCCTTAAAGGCCTTAACCTTGCCTTGTACGAGGTAGTATAAGAATCGCGGCCTTTTACCTTCCTCATAGAGAGTTCGTTTTTTAAAATACCTTTCAATATTGTATTGCTGTGATAACTGG
>Ga0157375_10000509_pt1 | contig 34952 bp, 35 predicted proteins | sample M35metaG_FD_115311 | JGI IMG/M metagenome (GOLD analysis project Ga0157375, IMG submission 115311) | Miscanthus rhizosphere microbial communities from Kellogg Biological Station, Michigan, USA - M3-5 metaG | ecosystem: Host-associated > Plants > Roots > Rhizosphere > Soil | place: USA: Michigan... | reverse complement strand
TCTCCGAGCCGCCTTGCTCGATCTCTTCGCGCAGGCGCCTCAAGTCCGACGCAAGCGCTCGGTTGTGCGCGGCGTTGCGCTTGAAGTCCTCCGCGGCCGGATCGGCCTTGCTCCGAAACGCGGTCATCGACCCGCCTCCGCGGTGGCCTCGAACAGTTCCCGACCGATCAGCATGCGCCGAATCTCGTTCGTGCCGGCGCCGATCTCATAGAGCTTCGCATCGCGCCAGAGCCGACCGGCAGGGTACTCCGTCGTGTAGCCGTTGCCGCCGAGCGCTTGGATCGTCTGTCCCGCGACCCACGTCGCGGCTTCGGACGATTTCAAGATCGCGGCGGCCGCGTCGTAGCGCGTCTTGTGCCCCCGGTCGCACGCGGCTGCGACGGCGTAGACGTATGCACGCGCCGCGTTCATCGCCGCATACATATCCGCGAGCTTGCCCTGCATGAGCTCGAAGCTGCCGATCGGCCTGTCGAATTGTTTACGCTGATGGACATATGGAATCGCGAGGTCGTGGCACGCGCGCATGATGCCGAGGGCGCCGCCCGCGAGCACGATTCGCTCCGTGTCGAGGCCCGACATCAAGATCTGTTTGCCGTTGCCGCGCAACACGCACGCGGCGGGTACACGGCAGTCCTCGAAAACGAGACCGGATGTGTCGGAGCCGCGCATTCCGAGCTTGTCGAGTTTCGGCTCCGTTGACAGGCCCGGCAGAGTCCGCTCGACGATGAACGCGCCGATGGCCGGACCCGAGCCGTTGCCCGCGGTCCCGTCGCCGCCGAGCCGAGCGTAGACGACGATGACGTCCGCCTCGGGCCCGTTCGTAATCCACATCTTCGTGCCGTTCAGAACATACCCGTCACCGTTCGGCACGGCCGTCGTCCGCATCGCGAGGACGTCGGAGCCCGCTTGCGCCTCGCTCATCGCGAGCGCGCCGACGTGTTCACCGGTCAAGAGCTTCGGCAGGAATCGCCGCTTCTGCTCCGCTGTGCCCCAGGTCGCGACTTGACTCACGCAGAGGTTCGAGTGCGCCGCGTACGACAGCCCGACCGCCGCCGACGCGCGGCTGATCTCCTCCATCGCGAGCACATGCGCGAGAAATCCCAAGCCTGCGCCGCCGAGGTCGACGTCGACCGTGATCCCGAGGAGCCCGAGTCGTCCAAGCTCGGGCCAGAGGTCCCTTGGGAAAGCGTTGTCGCGGTCGATGTCCGCCGCACGCGGTGCTATGCGGTCCGCCGCGAACCGCGCTACCTGATCGCGGAGCAGCAGAAGCTCGTCCGAGAAGCCGAAGTCGAAGTCGTCCATGATCAATCCTTCCTAAGATCACTGATGACCGCGGCGAGGAAGCGCGTGGCTTCGCCGCCCGTGACGGCGCGGTGATCGAACGTAAGCGACAGCGGCAGCACCGGGTGCACCGCCGGAGCGCCGTCGACCGCGACGACCTCGTCGCGCACGCGCCCCGCGCCCAAGATGCCGACCGTCGGGGGCTGCACGATCGGGTTCGCATAACGGCCGCCGAATGTGCCGAAGTTCGACAAGGTGAACGTGTAGCCGCGCATCTCCTCGGGCGGAATCGTCCTCGCACGCGTATCGCGTCGCATCCGCTCGAGCCCGGCCGCCAAGTCGTCGGCGCTGCGTTCGCCGATGTTGCGGAGCACCGGCACGAACAGGCCGTCGGGCGTGTCGACGGCTATACCCAAGTGGATCTGCGGCAAGAGGCGCCGGCCGAGCGCGTGTGTATCGAACCAGGCGTTGAGCGCGGGCTCGGCTTTGCAGCCCACGGCGATCGCGCGGATCAGCCGCATCATCAGATCGCCGCCCTTCGGCCACCATGCCGCGAGATCGGCGTCGTCGCTCACCGTCACCGGCGCGACCTCTGCATGGGCCTGCGCCATGCCGCGCGCCATCGTCCGCCGCACGCCGCGTAGGAGCTCGAGGGGTCCGAGCTCGCGGAAGACCCGTGCCACGCGCTCGACGTCGCGTACGGTCACCGTGTCGTTCGGGCCGCTCGGCGTGACGACCGCGAGATCCACGTCGAGCCGGCGTGCGAGCGCGCGAACCGCGGGCGTCGCTTTGACTGCCGACGCGGCTCGCCCAGCCGGAGTGGCCCGCTCGCGCGTCACCTCGTCGCCCTTCTCGACGCGGCCAACGACGGTTCCCGCGTCGCGCGCCGCCGGTTTCGCGACGTCCGCGTCTTCGGCCTGCCCGACGAACTCCACGAGCGGCGCGCCGACTTGCAGGATGTCGCCGGGGCTGCCGAACAGCCGCTTGATCTTGCCGGCACGCGGGCTCGGGATCTCGACAATGGCTTTCGCCGTCTCGACCGCGAGCAGCGGCTGATCGATCGCGACCTCGTCATCGGGTGCGACGTGCCAGGCCGAGATCTCTGCCTCTTGGAGCCCTTCGCCGAGATCCGGCAGCTTGAAGACGCTCATGCGGCTTCCAGCAAGTCGCGGACCGCGCCGACGATACGCGGCGTCTGCGGCATGTAGTGATGCTCGAGCTTTCCGAGCGGCACGACCGCGTCGTAGCCCGTGACGCGCTTGATAGGCGCGAGCAGCGTGAGCAGCCCCTGGTCCGCGAGCTGCGCCGCGATCTCCGCGCCGACGCCGACGTTGCGCGCGGCCTCGTGCACGATCACGCAGCGGCCGGTTTTTTCGACTGAGTCGAGGATCGTACGCATGTCGAGTGGTGCGAGCGTCGCCACGTCGATCACCTCCGCGCTCACGCCGTCGTCCGCGAGCGCGTCCGCCGCCGCGAGTGTCTCGCGCAGCGCCGCGCCCCAGCTCACGAGCGTCACGTCGGTGCCGTCGCGCAACTGAAAGCACACGTCGAGCGGCAGCGCCTGGCCGCTATCGGGAACGTGCTCCTTAAACAAGCGGTACAAGCGCGTCGGCTCGAGGAAGATGACCGGATCGGGATCGCGGATCGCTGCGAGCAGCAAGCCGTACGCGCGCGCGGGGGAGGACGGAACTACCACGCGCAGCCCCGGAATGTGCGCGAACAGGGTCTCGGTGCATTCGGAGTGATGCTCGGGGGCATGAATGCCGGCGCCCGACGGCGCGCGTAGCACCATCGGGCACGAGAGCCTGCCGCGGGTGCGATTCCGCAAGCGCGACGCGTGGTTCAAGATCTGATCGATCGTCGGATAGATGAACCCCATGAACTGGACTTCGGCGACGGGCCGAAAGCCCTGCGCCGCGAGGCCGACGCTCATGCCCGCGATCAGAGTTTCCGCGAGCGGCGTGTCGATCACTCGTTCTTTGCCGAAGCGTTCGAGCAGGCCGGCCGTCGCGCGGAACACGCCGCCGTTCACGCCGATATCCTGCCCCAACAGCACCACACGCGGGTCTGCGGCGAGCTCGTGCGCCAGCGCCTGATTCACGGCTTCGACGAGAGTTAGCTCTTGCATGCGTCGCCCTCCGCGGCGAGCTCGTCGCGCTGAGGCTCGAGCGCGCTCGGCAGCTGCGCGAACAAGTGGTCGAACATCGACTCCGGTGCCGGCGCTTCGGTCGCGAGATATTCCTTGACCGCGTGCTCGATCTGCGCGCTGAGGTCGGCCCGGAGCAGCTCCTCGTCCGGCTCCGCCCAGGCGCCGGCGCTCACGAGGTGCTTCCGGACGCGCTCAATCGGATCGAGCGCGCGCCGGCTCTCGAGCTCGTCCGCGGAGCGGTAACGCCGCGCGTCGTCGGCGGTCGTGTGGTCGTGCATTCGATAGGTCAGTGCCTCGACGACGTGCGGTCCGCCGCCGCGACGCGCCTTGCCGAGCGCGCGCTCGAGCACGTCGTGCACCGCGATCAGATCGTTGCCGTCGACTTGCTCGCCCTCGATGCCGGCCGCGATGGCCTTCTGCGCGAGTGTTTGCGCGTGCGACTGTGTTTCACGCGGCACCGAGATCGCCCAACCGTTGTTGACGATCACGAAGACGACCGGTAGCTGCCAGACGCCGGCCGCGTTCATCGCTTCGTAGAAGTCGCCTTTAGACGATCCACCGTCGCCGAGCACGCAGACCGCGACGCGCGGCTCGCGCCGTAGCTTGAGCGCATACGCGACGCCGACTGCCTGCGGCGCCTGCGACGCGATCGGCACGAAGATCGGAAAGTCCTGACGCGGCTCGCCGGGATGCGTATAGGCCATGCCGCGTTCGTCGCCGCCCCAATAAAGCAGGATGTCGCTCATCCGCACGCCGCGCACGAGCATCGTGCCGGTCTCGCGGTAGGACGAGAGCAGGACGTCGTCGCGTGCCATGGTCGTGCCGATACCGACCGCGCTGGCTTCCTGCCCCGAGCTCGACGGATAGGTACCTAGTTGTCCCGTGCGCTGCAAAGCAACGGCCTTCTCGTCGAACAGGCGCGTGAGCACCATGTGCCGGTACATCGGCACGAGCCGGGCCGCGTCGCGGGCGAACGCGGGTAGCTCTGCGACCGGCGTGCCGTCCTGATCGAGGTAGCGAGTGAATCGCACCTCGAAGCGCGCGACGGAGCGCGACGCCTTGCCGCGCTCCGTCGCGGTTCGGCGCACCGACGCAATGTCAGTGAACTTGGACATGCTGCGGTCCTCCTTCGATTACCCGTCGCTCCTGATCGAGCCCGCGCCAGAAGGCACCCACGCCGTCGAGCATTTCGCGAGCGTGCTGAACGAACGAGTCCTCGTCGACGGTCTGCTGCGCGCAGAAGACTTCGAGCTCTTGCCAGGTGTGGTGCGCGTGGTTCGCCTCGAGGCGCGCGTGCCAGGTGAAGAACGCCGTGTTCAGCGAGCGCATGCCATTACGATCGCCGTAGCGTTGCCAACCGCGCACGAGCTGGTCCCAGAAGCCCGCCGCCGCCCAGTTTTCGACCGCCCAGGAGGCCGCGGCAGCGATCGCGTAGTCCTCGTGTGCGTAGAGGCGCAGCAACTCGTCACAAAACTGGAGCGTCGCGGGAGTCGCCATGCGGCGCTTGCCAAGATTCTCGAACCGCAGTCCGAACTGACGCGCCATTCGCACGAGCAGCTCGAAGTGCGCGGCCCGGAAGTGAAACGTGCCGCCTTCGATGCTGCCTTCGGAGCTGCCGAGCTCCGCATCGTCCGTTGTGTGCGGGCCTAGAAAACCCACGCCGATCTCGTTTGCAAGGATCTCTTTCGAGGCGCGCATTTCCTCGAGCGTTTCCGCATTCAGAACCTTCTGGAGCTGCGCGACCAGGAACTGGTTCGAGAAAACGGAGAACTGGATCAGGAACGCACGCGCCTGATCGACGGAGAACTCTCCGCGCTCGAACCAGGTGGTGTACGGATTTGCGACGATGATCGGGTGACGCAAGACCTCTGTTTCGAGTCTGCTCTTGAAAGGCCGGAAATCGTCCATGGCCGTCCCTCGTTCGTCACCGACTGATACTTTAGCGCTTCGAGGCTAGCAAATTTGGCCAAACCCATCACGTCCGCATATGATTGTTAGAGGAAATGCGCGTAAAATCGTTCCGAACTAGAGAAACAGACTAGCCAGCCGTCGAGTCGAGCAGGGCGGCGCCGAGCGGGCTTTCGAGAGCAACAGATGCGAATCGACCAGACGGACCTCCGGATTCTCAAGGAGCTCCAAAGCAACGCCCGAATCAGCATCTCGGCGCTTGCCAAACGCGTGTCCTTGACGCCGACGCCGTGTGCGCGCCGTGTCCAGCAGCTCGAGTCCGCGGGCTTCATCAAGGGCTACTTCACGCTGCTCGACCAGGCGCGGGTCGGCTTGTCGGTCAACGCGTTCGTCGAAGTGCGTCTCGTGCGGGAAGGCAAGGCGGAGATGGCCGAGTTCGAATCGGCCGTCGACCGCTATCCGGAAGTCGTCGAGTGCTGGGCGATGTCGGGCGGCTACGACTATCTTTTGCGCGTGGTGACGCAGGATCTCGATGGCTACAACCGGTTCTTGCGCGATCAGCTGTTGAACTTGGGCTGTGTGGATCACGTGGAGACGGGATTCGCGCTGCAATGCGTCGTCGATCGAACGACGCTGCCGCTGAGGCATCTCGCGAATCGCCGGAGCTAGAGGAGGCCGCATGCGCGAGCTCGAAGCCATGGACCTGTACGACGTGAAGTCGCTCCTCTCGGAGGAGGAGCTCATGGTGCAAACCGCCGTGGCGCGTTTCGTCGCGAGCGACGTGCTGCCGGTTATCCGCGACTGTTTCGAGCGCCAGCGCTTTCCTACGGAGCTGATCCCTAAGCTTGCGAGCCTCGGGCTGCTCGGCTGCACGCTCGAAGGTTACGGTTGCGCGGGGCTTGGTCCGGTCGCTTACGGCCTCGTCGCCCAGGAGCTCGAGCGCGGCGACAGCGCGCTTCAGACCTTCGTCTCCGTGCAGGGTGTGCTCACGATGTCCGCCATTCACGCTTTCGGATCGAGCGAGCAACAGACCCGCTGGTTGCCCGCGATGGCGAAAGGCGAGTCGATCGGCTGCTTCGCGCTCAGCGAACCGCACGGCGGCTCCGATCCGTCGCGGATGAGAACGCGCGCGCGCCGCGACGGCGGCGACTGGGTCCTGAACGGCTCGAAGATCTGGATCACGAACGGAACGATTGCGCACGTCGCACTCGTCTGGGCCGATACGGATGAAGGCGTCCGTGCGTTTCTCGTCGAGAAGGGCATGCGCGGCTTCGCTACCCACGACATCGAGAACAAGCTGTCGCTGCGCGCTTCGATCACGTCGGCGCTCTATTTCGACGACGTGCGCCTTCCCGCTGCGAACGTGTTGCCGTTGGCGAGCGGCCTAGGCGCGGCGCTCACATTGCTCACGCAAGGTCGGCACGGAATCGCTTGGGGCGCGATCGGCGCAGCCCAGGCTTGTTTCGCCGAGGTGCTCGGGTACACGTCGTCGCGGGTGCTGTTCGGCCGGCCGCTCGCGCATACGCAATCGATCCAGACACGACTCGCCGACATGGCGCGGCGCATCACGACCGCCCAGCTGCTCGCGCTGCGCCTCGGCAGGCTCAACGAAGCGAAAGCCATGCGACCCGCGCACGCCTCGCTCGCGAAATGGAACAATGTCCGAATGGCGCTCGACGTTGCGCGCGATTGCCGCGACATGCTCGGCGCGGCCGGCATCACGGCCGAGCACGTCGCAATCCGGCACATGCTGAACCTCGAGAGCGTGGTCACGTATGAAGGGACCGAGATCGTTCACGCGCTCGTCGTTGGCAAGGAACTGACCGGCGTCGGAGCGTTCTAGAGGCGCGGCGCGGGGCGCGCGCGCAACTGCGAGCCGGGCGCCGAGTTCCGCGTCTCGTTCCCGGCGGCGGGCCCGACGTCGTAGACTTCGCCATCGTCACAATCAACTCCGGGGGATTCGATGGACAGGGTCATCAACGATCTCGTCACGAGCTTCGAGTCGGGCACGCTCACGCGCCGCCAACTCGTGCAGGGTCTCGCGGCGCTCGCGGCCGCAGGCACGGCGGGCACGGCGGCCGCACAAACCGCGCCGTTCAAGTCGACGCGCATCGATCACATCAGCGTGCAGACGAGCAACCTGCAGCGCTCGATCGATTTCTACGACAAGATTTTCGGCCTCAAGGTGATCAACGAGGACAAGCCGAACGAGATCTCGCGATTGGGCCCGGAGAAGAAGATCATCGTGTCGCTGCATCACAAGGAGCCGTTCGCGAAGGTCGATCATTTCGCGATCGCGATCGAAGGCTTCAACAAGGAGGCGACGACTGCCACGCTCGCGGCGCACGGGCTCAAGGCCGAGGAGAACCTCGACTACGGGTTCTTCGTGCGCGATCCCGAGGGCATGCCGGTCCAAATCGTGGCGGCCTGAGCATGCGCGCAACGAGGGGTTGCACTCTCAGCGCGGCGCTCGTGGCGGCATCGCTTTGCGCGGCCACGACTTCGCCTGCACTCGCGCAGACGGCGGCACCGGCGAAGAGCGCCGCAGCGAGTAGCTCGACGCTCGACGCGGAGACGCTCGAGCACTTCCAGACGCTCGTCCGCATGGACACGAGCGATCCGCCCGGCAACGAGCAGCCCGCCGTCGACTACTTGAAGCGCGTGCTCGACAAGGAAGGCATCCCGGTGCAGATCTTCGTGAAGCAGCCGGGCAGGCCGAATCTCGTCGCGCGTCTCAAAGGCAACGGACGCAAGCGGCCGCTGCTGATCATGGGTCACACGGACGTGGTGAACGTCGACCCCGCGAAGTGGACGCACCCGCCGTTCAGCGCCGAGCGCGACGGCGGTTACATCTACGGCCGCGGCACGCTCGACGACCGGCCGCATGTCGTCGGCGGACTGATGGCGCTGCTGAGTCTCAAGCGCGACCTCGTGCCGCTCGACCGCGACGTGATCTTTCTCGCCGAGGCGGGCGAGGAAGGCAATCCGATGCTCGGCGCCGAATACATGGTGAACGAGCACTTCGACGCGATCGACGCGGAGTACTGCCTCGCGGAAGGCGCCGGGGTCGTGCGCAAGGGCGGCAAGGTGCGTTACGCGAGCGTGGAGACGGCCGAGAAGGTCCCGAACGGCATCGACATGATCGCGCGCGGGCCGTCCGGGCACGGCTCGAGGCCGTTGCAGACGAATGCCGTCGTTCACCTCGCGCGCGCCATCGCGGCCGTCGCGACGTGGCAGCCGCCCGTCGTTTTGAACGACACGACGCGCACGTTCTTCCAGCGCCTCGCCGAGGTGTCGGAGCCCGAGGCCGCGAAACACTACCGCGACGTAGTGAGCAAGGATCCAGCGGCCGTCGCCGACGCCGACGCGTGGTTGCGCGCGAACGAGCCGAACTACGCGTCGATGCTCCGCACATCGGTGTCGCCGAACATCATCCAGGGCGGCTATCGCCCGAACGTGATCCCGTCCGAGGCGAAGGCGACGCTCGATGTCCGATTCCGGCCCGGCGACGACTACGACCAATTCCTCGCCGAGCTCACGCGTGTCGTCGCCGATCCCGCCGTCGAGCTGCGATTCAACGGCTGGCCGCCCTCTAGCACGGGGAAGCCGCGAGTCGCGGGCATCTCGCGCATCGACAACGAGGCGTTCGCAGTGATCGAAGGCGCGCTCAAGAAGCACTACGGAGTGACCGTTCTGCCCGTCATGGCCACCGGCGCGACCGACATGGCTTTCGTGCGCACGAAGGGCGTGCAGTGCTACGGCTTCGGGCCGGCGGCGGACGAGGAAGACGGGCCGAAGGGCTTCGGCGCGCACAGCGATCAGGAACGGATACTCGAGGCCGAGCTCTACCGTTTCGTGCACCTCACCATCGACCTTGCGACGGCACTCGCGAGCGCGCCGCACTGACCGGAGCGCGGGCTATACTCGGTAGAGTTCCTAGCTGCCGGCCGTTGCGCCGCAAAGGACAAGCGTGATCTCTGCGAGCGACGCGCTCGAGCGTCTGCGCGACGGCAACCGACGCTTCGTCGCCGGCGAGCACACGATCGACGAGCTCGCGAGCGGCATTCGGCGGATGGCCGTCGTCTCGGGCCAGCGGCCGATTGCGACGATCCTGGGCTGCTCGGACTCACGCGTGCCGGTCGAGGTCGTGTTCGATCAGGGGTTCGGCGACCTGTTCGTGATCCGCGTTGCGGGCAATATCGTCGCGCCGTCGCAGGTCGGCAGCGTCGAGTTCGCGGCCGAGCGGCTCGGGACGCGACTCGTCGTCGTGCTCGGGCACACGAGCTGCGGCGCCGTGACGGCGACGCTCGAGGACCTGCAACGGCCGGCGTCGAATCAATCCTGGAACATGAACTCGATCGTGAGCCGCATACGGCCATCGGTCGAAGGACTGCTCGCGACGGAGCTCAAGCACGACCACGAGCGGCTCATCGGCCAAGCAGTTCGAGCAAACGTGCGGGCGTCCGTGAATCAGCTGCGGCACGGCTCCGACGTGCTCGAGCTTCTGATCCGGCGCGACGGGCTGCGGGTCGTCGGCGCCGAGTACTCGCTCGAGACCGGCGTCGTCGACTTCTTCGACTGACGCTCGCGATGGGACGCGCAATATCGAAGACCGCGCTGCTGCCGCTCGTGAAGAGGTTGCGCGCCGCCGACGTACGCGCGGCCGTCGCGGCCAATCCCGCGCTGCTCGAAGCTCGCGACAAGCGCGGGCGCAACTGGCTGCACATCGCCTGCGGCGTGAACGTCGCGCAGCGCAAGCTCTCGCCGCGCGACTCCGTGCGCACCGCCGACGTGCTGCTAGACGCGGGGCTAGCGCTGGAATCCGTCGCGTTCCGCGAAGACGACGGCTTCGAAGCGACGCCGCTTTGGTACGCCGTCGCGTGGGGCCACAACTTGGTGCTCGCGAAGCACTTAGTCGCGCTCGGCGCGAATCCTCGCCACTGCGTTTTTGCCGCGGCCTACAACGACGATCCTGCGATGGTCCGGTTGCTCGTGCAGAACGGTGCGCCGATCGACGGGACCGCCGAGAACGCGACGCCGTTGCTGTTCGCGCTCCAGTGGAGCCGCTTCGCGTCCGCCGCCGAGCTGCTGAAGCTCGGCGCGAACCCCGACTATCTCAGCCCCAAGGGCGTCACACCCTTGCAGTGTCTGTTGAAGAAGGGCGCGGACCCGAAGCACGTGCGGATGCTGATCGAGCACGGCGCGAGCCTCGACACTCGGAACGCGGCCGGCCAGACGGCCCGCGAGATCATTGCGCGCAAGCGTGATCCCGCCTACCGTCGGTTCGCGGCCGAGCTCGCGGCTCGCACCTGACGAGGTCATCGATGTACCGGTTGCACTGCTTCGCCCAGTCCGGCAACTGCTTCAAAGTCGCATTCATGCTGCGCGCCCTCGGCGTGCCATACGAGTCCGTTCATGTCGACTACCTGAGCGGCGCGACGCGCGAGCCCACGTGGCGCGAGAGCACGAACGAGATGGGCGAGGTGCCGGTGCTCGAGGACGGCGAGCGCAAGCTCACGCAGTCCGGTGCGATCCTCACCTATCTCGCGGCGAAGCACGGCCGGTTCGGCGGCGAGAGCGACGACGAGCGGCTCGAAGTGCTGCGCTGGCTGCTCTACGACAACCACAAGTTCACGAGCTACTTCGGCACCTATCGCTTCTCGAAGTCGTTCGCGCCGACGCCGCCGGTCCCCGAGGTGATGACCTGGCTCAAGACGCGGATCGACGTGGCCTATGGCGTCGTCAACAAGCATCTCGAAGGGCGGCGCTTCCTCGTCGGCTCGGAGCCGACGATCGCCGACTTCTCGATGAGCGGATATTTGTTCTATCCGCTCGAGGAGAGCGGCCACGACTATGGCGCGCGCTATCCGAGCATCGCAGCGTGGATCGAGCGGCTGAAGAAAGTGCCCGGGTGGGCGCCGCCGTACGACATCTTGCCCGGCGCGCGGATCGCGCCGAAATGGTGAACGCGGAGGATCGATGAGTCGGTGGCACGGGTTGTTTACCGCGGCGCTCGCGTGCGCCGCGCTCGCGGCGTCGGCGCAGGAGCTTACGCCTGGCAAAGACTACGGCGTGGTCACGCCGCCGCAAAAGACCGACGACCCGAGCAAGATCGTCGTGATCGAGTTCTTTTCCTATGCCTGCCCGCACTGCAACGCGCTCAATCCGTCGCTGACGCTTTGGGAAAACCGGCTAGCGAAGGACGTGCATTTCGAGCGCGAGGCCGTGATTTTCGGCAGGCAGCCGTGGCAGAAGCTCGCGCAGGTCCACTACGCGCTGCAAATCATCGGTAAGGCGGAGCAACTGAGCCCCTCGATCTACGGCGCGCTGCACGTCGAGCGGGTGAACTGGCAAACCGACGACGACATCATCGCCTGGGTGGCCGCGCACGGCGTCAACCGCGACGAGTTCGCCGGCGCATTCAATTCCTTCAGCATGCGCACCTACGTCGCTCGCGGCGATCAGATCGCGACGGCGTACCAGGTGCGATCCGTCCCGACGATGGTCGTCGACGGCAAGTACATGCTGCCGATCGAGGATAACGGCAACTTCACGGCGCAGCTTGCGGTCGTCGACCGCCTGATCGAGAAGGCCCGCGCCGAGCGGAAGCCGTAATAGGATGACGCGAGCCGCCGGCCATCGGATCAACGCCGCGATCTGCGCGCTCGTTGCCGCGCATGCGATCTACTGGTTCGCGATGGGACACGCCGCGACCGCGACGACGCTCCGCGTCTCGCTCGTGATCGCGCAAGTGGTGCTCGGCGCCGTAGGAGTCGTCTGGTTCTGGTGGCGATCGCTCGGCGCACGTTGAGCTCGCCTCGCCGGGCCGGGTTATGATGCCGGCGGTTCAACTTTTGTCGTTTCGGGGGAAGCCATGAGCCGTGCAGTGCTTGATGCTGTTCGTCGCCGCGGCGTGCTCGCGGCCGCCGTTCTCGGTCTCTTCGCGTGGATCGCGGGTCCGGCCTCCGCGCAGGCACCGGCCGCGCCGCTGAAGATCGGCATCATCGGCACCGGCAAGATCGGCGGCGCGCTCGCGCGCCATTGGGTGAAGGCCGGCCACGAGGTGTTCGTGTCGTCGCGCCACCCCGAGGAGCTCCAGGGCCTCGTCAAGGAGCTCGGGCCGCGCGCACACGCCGGCACGCCGAAAGAAGCCGCAGCGTTCGGCACCGTCGTGCTCGTCTCCGTGCCTTATGGCGCTATGCCACAGCTCGGCGAGGATCTGCGCGCGGAGCTCGCGGGCAAGGTGATCATCGACACGAGCAACCCGGTCTCGCCGCGTGACGGCGACCGCGCGGCCGAGTGGCAGAAGAAAGGCGCCGGCGTTTCGACCGCCGAGCTGCTGCACAGCAATCGGGTCGTGCGCGCGTTCAACTGCATCCCGGCGGACTCGCTCAAGAACAACGGCAATCGGCAACCGGAGCGTATTGCGATCCCGATCGGCGGCGACGACAGAGCCGCGCTCGGAATCGCAGAGCGTCTGATCCGCGACGCTGGGTTCGATCCCGTGGTCGTAGGCTCGCTCGCCGACACGCGCAAGTTCGACCTCGGCCAACCGCTCGCGCAGGGCTCGCTCACTGCCGCGCAGCTCAAAGCCAGGATCGGTCAGTAACGCGAAAGATCTCGGCGCCGAGCGCTCGCTCGGCCGTCAAGCGTCTCACTCGCTGTGGCACTCGTAGATCACGGGCACGTTGTGCTCGATCGCGTAATTGCGCGCGATGAACATCGCGTCTTCCTTCGACATCGCCTCGCCATCGACGATCGTCGCGCAGTTCCAGCCCGGCTTCGTGCCGTCGCCCTTCGGCTGGTAAGACAGGTGCTCGATCGTCGCGACGCGCTCGGCGCGAGGCTCGGCCTTCGCCACCGTATGGACGCGTAGAAAGTTCGGCTCCGTGTACGTCTCGCTCGGACGGATGCTCGGTTTCAGCTTCGGCATTGGCGTAACGCTCCGAGTTACCGATCTGGTACGGGGATCGCGAATCGGCCGTCTCGAGAACGAGTGCAAGCCGTATGCCACGCGGTGGACTGGCGTCCGCGCGGTCGTTCGCCGCCGTTATGTCAACGCGAGGTGACGCCCGTGGTCAGAATTGGCCGCGCCTGCGACGACGTCTCGCTTTTCGGCCGCGGCTGCCGCGGACGGTCGGCCGCGTGACTCCGCTCACAGCTGTCAAATCCCGATTCTGTTGAAATCTTTCTACCTACAGGAGGATAGGGGTGAGGCTGCGTGGGCTCGACTGGATCGGCTAAGCGACGCAGCTCGAGTATCGAGTTCGTCGAGAAATTCCTGAAGCAGGGGCAGCAGGGGCGGCTCGCCGGTCTGCTGCTCGGCCAGCTCGACTCGTTCAATCGAATCGCGAGCACCTTCGGAGAGGAGCGCTGCGAGCTCTTTTGCAGCGAATACTCCGACAAGCTCCGCGAGATTCTGCCGCCACGTACTCCGATCATTCGCCTCGCCGGCCGCCGCTTCGCGGTGCTGATCGGCGTCGACTCGATGTCGGCCGTCATGGACGCCGCGATCAAGCTCACCGAGGAGCATCCTCCGCAGCTCGAGATGAGCGGCGACACGTTTCTCGTCGACGTAACGCTCGGCATCGCTGTGTATCCGTCCCACGCCGACGACGCCGCGACGCTGTTTCGCCGCGCCGAGCTCGCGCTCAAGGCCGCGCGCGAGAACGAGCTCTCGTTCGACATCTATAAGCCGGACGCGACCTCGCAGCAGGCTGCGCTCTGGAAATTCGAGAGCGAGCTCAAGAACGCGGTGCAGCAGAGCGAGCTCGAGGTCTACTTCCAGCCGAAGGTCGAGATCAAGGAGCGCCGCGTCTGCGGCGTCGAGGCGCTCGTGCGTTGGCGCATGCAGTCGGGCCGGTTCGTGCCTGCGAGCGACTTCATCCCTCTCGCAGAGCGATCGGGATGCATCGTCGCGATTACCTGGCTCGTGTTCGACCGCATCGCGGAACAAGTGAAGGAATGGGCCGCGTTGCCGAAGCCGTTCTCGATCGCGGTGAATGTCTCGCCCCAGGTGCTGTCCGATCAGGACTTCTTGCCGAGGCTGAAGAAGCTGAAGTCGGCGCTCGATGAGCTCGGTTTCGCTCTGACGATCGAGATCACCGAAGACTACCTGGTGCAGGGCGGCGACTCGTCGCTCGTGAGCCTCGAGCGCGTCCGCAAGCTCGGCGTCGATCTCTCGATCGACGACTTCGGGAAGGGCTATTCGTCGCTTTCGTACCTGAAGCAGATTCCCGCGACCGAGATCAAGATCGACAGACGCTTCATCGGCACGATCGCGATCGACGGTAAGGACAAGCAGATCGTGAAGACGGTCATCGAGCTCGCCCACGCGTTCGACATGCGAGTGGTCGCGGAAGGCATCGACAATGCCGAGGCGCTGTTCGTCCTGCGCGGCCTCGGCTGCGAGATGGCACAGGGGTTCTTCATCGGCCGCCCGATGCGCGGCGACGTCGTTCTGGAGTGGCACGACCACTACGTCGCGAACGCGACGGTTTCCACGACGCCGGCGGGTCAGCTCCGACTCGCCCGCGCCAAGACTTGAGCCCGCGCTAGAATGCGCGCCTGCGGCACCCCATGCGTGCCGTCGGGAATGGTCGATGGGGCTTCTGCTCGACTGCGCGTACCTGCTCGCGTGCGCTCTCGCCTCGCCGTGGATCCTCTATCGGCTCGTGCTCGCGCCCGGGCGAGCCGACTTCGCGATGCGCTTCGCTATCGGGCTGCCTGCGTCGCGTGAACGCAGCATCTGGCTGCACGCGTCATCGGTCGGCGAGGTCACGCTGCTGAAGCCGCTCATCGCGCTGCTCGAGCGGGAGCAGCCCGGCACCTCCCTCGTGATCTCGGCATTCACGAGCACCGGCCTCGCGACTGCGCGCAAGCTCTACGCGCGGCACACGGTCGTGCCGCTGCCGTTCGACCTATCGTTCGTCGTGCGCCGAGCCATGACACGCTTCGATCCGCGGCTCGTGATCATCGCCGAGTCGGAGCTCTGGCCGAACTTCGTCCGCGTCGCGCATCGGCGCGGCGCCGCGGTCGCGATCGTCAACGGCAAGATGTCGTCGAAGTCGCAACGCGCGCACGCGCGCCGCGGCCTGATCACACGCGTGCTCGCCGACGTCGACCTCTTCGCCGTGCAGACGGACGAGCACGCGCAGCGCTTCCGCTCGCTCGGCGTGCCCGCGGAGCGGATTCGGGTGACGGGCAACATGAAGTACGACCTCACGCGAGCGAGTGACGCGGTCGGCCAGCGCGCCGAGCTGCGCCGAGCGCTCGGCTACACGGACGCCGACGTCGTGATCATCGGCGGCAGCCTGCACGAGCGCGAGGACGAGGCGCTGCTCGACGCGTTCGCGGCGGCGCGCGCGGCGAACGAACGCGCGGCGCTGATCATCGTGCCGCGTTATCCCGCCGACGCGCCGGCCGTGGAGCTGCACACGGCCGCACGCGGCCGACGCGCGGTTCTGAAGTCGGCGGTCGACGCGGGCCGCGTGAGCGCACCGGGCAGCGACGGCGTGCTGATCGTCGACACGCTCGGCGAGCTCGGGCGGCTGTACGCCGCCAGCGACGTCGCGTTCGTCGGCGGAAGTCTCTTCTACCGCGCCGCGAACAAAGGTGGGCACAACCTCATGGAGCCCGCGATCCTCGCGGTGCCCGTGCTTTTCGGTCCGTACAACTTCAGCTTCAAGGAGACCGTCGAGGATTTGCTCGCCGCGAAAGCGGGTTTGATGATCCACGACGCGCGCGAGCTCGGCGGCGCGCTCGCGAGGCTCGTCGCGGACGCTGCGGAGCGACGCGACCTCGGCGTTCGCGGTCAACTCGTCGTGCGCGCAGGGCAGGGCGCGAGTGCTCGGAACTACGAGCTTCTCAGCGCGCTCGAGCGCGCAAGCGCGCTTGCAGCCTCTAGCCTTTGACAGCACAATGCCGCGACAGTTAAGGACGACCCCAATCACCGTCGCAATGACGGGCTACGCGAGCGCGCCATGACCAAGAAACACGTCCTCGTCGGCGACATCGACTGCGGCTCCGATCAGCTGTTCCTGATCGCGGGGCCGTGCGTGATCGAGGCCGAGCCGCTGATGATGCGAACGGCGGAGCGGCTCAAGGAGATCGCTGCGAGCCTCGGCATCTCTGTGATCTACAAATCGTCGTTCTCGAAGGACAACCGCAGCTCGCTCGAGTTCTATCAAGGCCCGGGCCTCGAGGAGGGCCTAAAGCTGCTCGCGAAGGTGAAGAAAGAGTTCGAGCTGCCGATCCTCACCGACATTCATTACCCGTATCAGGCTGCGCCGGCGGCCGAAGTCGTCGACGTAATCCAGATTCCGGCGTATCTCTGCATGCAATCGGAGCTCGTCGTCGCCGCGGCGAAGACGGGCGCGGTCGTGAACATCAAGCACGGCCAGTTCATCGCGCCCGACAACATGGCGAAGCCGGTCAAGAAGATCGAGGATTCGGGTAACGACAAGATCATCCTCACCGAGCGCGGCTACACGTTCGGCTACAACGATCTCGTCGTCGACCCGCGTAGCTTCTTTCTGATGAATCAGATCGGCTATCCGGTCGTGTTCGACGTCGGCCACTCGATCCGCAAGTACGGAATCCCGAGCAAGGATCCGCGCGGCGGCGCGCGTCAGTTCCTAGATACGCTCGCGCGCTCGGCCGTCGCGGCGGGCGTCGACGGTCTGTTCATCGAGGCGCATCCGAATCCACCCGAGGCGCTCTGCGATGCCGCGAGCCAGTACTATCTCGACGACCTCGAGAAGTTCATGCGCCCGCTCATCGAGATCCACGATTTGGTTCGCAGTCAAACGGTGCACTGAGTCATGGACCTGTATCTCGACTCCGTCGACTTCAAAGAGATCGAAGCCGCGCTCGACTTCGGCTTCGTGAAAGGCCTTACCACCACGCCCACGTTCATGCATCGGCACGGCATCACCGACATCGACGCCGCGATCGTGAAGCTGTCGGGAATGGTGCCGGAGCTGCAAGTGGAGGCGCTCGGCAACAATCCGGCCGAAATCCTCGCCGAGGCCGAGCGGCTGCTCGGGCTCCCGCTCGAGCGCGAGCCCGTCTTCAAGGTGCCCATCAGCAACGACGGCGTAAAGGCTTGCAAGCGGCTCGTCGACAAGGGCCATCGCGTCAACGTGCATCTGATCTACACGCTGAACCAGGCGTACATGGCGATGGAGGCCGGCGCGTCGTTCATCTGCCCGCTCGCCGGCCGGATGCAGGATCAAGGCCACGACGCGATCCAGCTGTTCGAGCAGATCGTCGACGTGATCGACCGCTACGGCTACGAGAGCAAGGTGATGTTCTCGTCCGTGCGGCACGCGGAGCACGTGCGCCAAGCGATGCTCACGGGAGTGCACGTCTGCACGATGCCGTACGGCGTGATGAAGAACCTCTGCGAGAACACGCTCACGGCCGCGGGCACGGCTCAGTTCCGCGAGCACACCGCGCTCATGACGATGCGGGTGAAAGACGTCATCCGCGACTCGAACCCAGTCTGCGAGACGGGCGAAACCTTGAGCTCCGCGATGGTCAAGATGACCGAGTCGCGGCTCGGCACGGTCACGCTCGTCGACGGCAAGGGCGCGGTCGCGGGCATCTTCACCGACGGCGACTTGCGTCGGAAGCTCCAGTCGGGCGGCCGTGCGATCCTCGACAAGAAGCTCGTGGATATCGGCTTCACGACGACGCCGGTCACGATCGAGGCCGACTCGCTTCTCAACGACGCGGTCAAGGTGTTCAAGAGCAAGGCGCTCGACAGCATCATCGTCGTCGAGGGCAAGAAGCCCGTCGGCGTGCTCGACGTCCAAGACCTCATCAAGCTCGGATTGCTCGGCCAAGAGCATCTCTGATGTCGCGCGAAGCCGAGCTCGAGGCGCGGTTCACAAAACTCGGCGGCGCGTTCATGACTCCGGTGACGGTGCTTCGCGAGCGCCTGCGCGGTGTTCGCGGGCTCGTGACCGATTGGGACGGCGTGTTCAACGCAGGCTCGAAGGGCGACGGCACCTCGAGCACGTTCGGCGAGCCGGACTCGATGGGCATCAACCTGCTGCGCTATGCGCTCTATCGCGAGCACAACAGGCTGCCTATCGCGGCGTTGATCACAGGCGAGGACAACCCTTCGGCGCGCGCGTTCGCAGAGCGCGAGCACTTTCATGCGATCTATCACGGTGCGCGGGCCAAGACCGCCTCGATCGAAGCGCTTTGCGCGGCCCACAAGCTCTCCTCGGAGCAGCTGATCTGTTTCTTCGACGACGTGAACGACCTCGGCATGGCGTTCGGCTGCGGTATCCGTGTGCTCGTGCGCCGCGACGCGAGCCCGTTGCTGCACGATTACGTCGCGCGTCAGGGACTCTGCGACTACATCACCGGACACCCCGCGGAGCGGCACGCGGTGCGTGAGGTCTGCGAGCTGCTGCTCGGGCTGTTGGGCTCGTTCGACGCGGTGGTTGCGTCGCGTGTCGCGATGGACCCGGTGTATCTCGGCTACTTCGCCGCGCGGCAGAGCGTGAAGACGGAGGTCATCGATCGCAGCGCGCACGTGCCGCGGGGCGGGGCGTGACGCTCGCGCAGCGCGCGCGGTTCGCCGTAGTCGGGTGGCTCGCGGCATTGGCCTTGAGCCCGGCGCTCGCGTGGGGCCCCGTCGGCCACCGCATCGCCGGCGACCTCGCTGAGCAGAGGCTTTGCCCCGCGGCGCGCACGAATGTGAAGTCGCTCGGAGGCGGCGAGTCGCTCGCCGACCTCGGCCTCTGGGCGGACCAGATTCGCGACGAGCCGAAGTGGAAAGGCTCGCGCCCTTGGCACTATATGAACGTCGCCGACGTGCCTCTGGGCTCCGGCATTGCCGCGGCGCGCACTGCGATCGACAAGTTCGTCCATCCGCGCGAGGGCGACGTGCTCGCGGAGCTCGAGCGCTTCGACAAGGTGCTCGCCGATTCCGAGAAGCCGCCCGATGAACGCGCCGAAGCGCTTCGCTTCGTCGTGCATTTCGTCGTCGACATCCACCAGCCACTGCACGTCGGTCGGGCGTCGGATCACGGCGGCAACGACGTCGAGGTTCGCGCCGGGAACAAGGCTCCCGTCAACCTGCACCACTTCTGGGACACGGACGTGCTCCCGTCCCACGCGAGCGCGAAGCTCGAGCAGCGGCTCGGCGTGGAGCTCGCGGCGTTGCCCGCGGCGCGCGCGAACGATCCGCCGGCCGAATGGGCGGCCGAGAGCCTTGCGCTGCGAACGACGGTCTACGGGTTTCGAACCCAGACGCGTGAGCATGCGACGCTCGACGACGGCTACGTGCACTCCGCGCAGAAGATCGCCGATGAACGGCTGGTGCTCGCGGCCGCACGGCTTGCGGCAACGTTGAACGCGAGGTTCTGCGGTTCGGCGCGCTGAGCAGCATCGAGATGTTGCACTCGTGACTCGGACGAAAACCCCGACCCTTGCGCTCGTCGCCGCGCTGCTCGGCACCGCGGTCGCCGTGGTACCGACTGAAGTGCGCGCGTTCGGGGGGCAGGGCCATCGCACCGCGGGCCTACTCGCCGAGCAGAAGCTCTGCCCCGCCGCGCGTAGCGAGGTTGCCGACCTCGGCGACGGGCAGTCGCTCGGCGAGCTTGGGCTCTGGGCCGACACGATCCGCCCCGACCCAGCATGGGAGCGCGCGGTGCCGTGGCACTACATCAACTTTCCCGATCTGCCGCCTGGCGCGGGGCTAGAGCAGGCGCGCGCCGCGATCGACGCCTTCCATCATCCTCCCGAAGGCGATGTGCTTACGGCCATCGTGCACTTCACGGCTACGCTCGCGGATCGTTCGCGGCCGCGCGCGGAGCGCGCCGAGGCACTGCGCTTCGTCGTTCACTTCGTCGTCGACGTGCATCAGCCGGTACACGTCAGTCGCGCATCCGACGGCGGAGGAACGGAGCTCGACGTGCGAATCGGCGACGACGTGAGAAGCCTGCATGGGTTTTGGGACACGACCGTATTCGATCGCCGCCGTGTGCCCCCGGAGCAGTTCGCTCAGGAGCTCGAGGCCTCGTTCGAAGCCGTGCCCGCTGCGCGCGCCCATGATCCACCGGCTCAGTGGGCCGCCGAAAGTCTCGCGCTGCGGCCGACCGTGTACAGCTTCGCGCCTCCGTCGTCTGGGCCCGTGCCTCTCGACGACGCGTATCGAAGCATGGCGAAGCGCATCGCCGAGCAGCGCCTCGTGCTCGCGGCCGCGCGCTTGGCGGCGACCCTGAACGGGGCGCTCTGCGACGCGACGGCTCACTGATCTAGGACGCAGGCGTCAAGCGAGCAGGGCGGGCAAACTCGCGCATTTGTGCGAAGGTGCGCGACGCGCAGGCCGCCTCGAGGTCCGCTGCCGGTACCGAGATCGCACGTCAGAATCTGCAATCGGCGGCCCAGGTTTTTCAGCGCAGACGAAGCGAAGGCATCGCGGCGTGCGCGCGACTCACGTCTGATTCGTGGCACACAACTTGCTCCGCAACCTCGAACGCGCCGCGCTGAAGCCAAGGAGGGCGAGACCGAGCAGCGCTCGACTCGCGACGGCGACCGGCCCCGGATTTTCCACGCCGACTGTTTCAGGAGCTCGCCATGAAATACCTCGTGCTGGCCGTCATTGCCGCGCTCGTCGCGGTATCGGCGCGTATCGACGCGCAGCCCGTGATACCCGTCGCGGCCGAGGCGTCGCCGCGGCCGTCGCTCGCGCCGCTGCTCAAGCGCGTGACGCCGGCCGTCGTGAACATTTCAGTGACCGCGACGTCGCAGTCGGCCGACAACCCGCTGGTGCTCGATCCGTTCCTGCGCCGCTTCTTCGATTTGCCTGCTCAACCGTCGCGACCGTTGCAAAAGCAAGCCGTCGGCTCGGGGGTGATCGTCGACGCAGCAAAAGGCTACGTGCTCACGAATCATCACGTCGTCGAGAACGCGCAGGAGATCAGCGTGACGCTGACGGATGGACGCACCGCGAAGGCCGACCTCGTCGGCAGCGACCAGGGCACCGACGTCGCGCTGCTCAAGGTCAACGCGAAGGAGCTCACCGCCATCGAGCTCGCGAACTCCGATCAACTGCAGGTCGGCGACTACGTCGTCGCAATCGGCGATCCGTTCGGGCTCGGCCAGACGGTCACCTCCGGCATCGTGAGCGCGCTTGGCCGCAGCGGCCTCGACGTCGAAGGCTACGAGGACTTCATCCAGACCGACGCGTCGATCAACCCGGGCAACTCGGGCGGCGCGCTCGTGGATCTCGACGGCAAGCTCGTCGGCATCAACACCGCGATTCTGGCGCCGTCCGGCGGCAACGTCGGCATCGGCTTCGCGGTGCCCGCGAACATGGCTAACCAGGCGATGCGCCAGTTGATCGACTACGGCGAGGTGCGTCGCGGGCGGCTCGGCGTCGCAGTCCAGTCGTTGACGCCCGATCTCGCCGAAGCACTATCGCTCGATGCGAAGGAGGGCGTTGTAGTGAACGGCGTCGAGCGCGGCTCGCCGGCCGAGAGGGCCGGCATCCAGAAGGGCGACGTGATCGTCGCGTTCCGAGGCGAGCCGATCAAGAGCGCGCAGGATCTGCGCAATCGAATCGGCCTCGCCGCCGTTGGCACCGAAGCGCCGCTGACCGTGCTGCGTGACGGCAAGCGCCGCGACTTGACCGCGTCCATCGACGCGCTGCCGAGCGTGAAGGGCTCGGTTAGCAAGGCGGCGGTCGCCGGCACGACGAGCCCGCCCGCCGTCATCGATGCGCTCCAAGGCGCCGACTTTCGCGACGTTCCGCGCGACGCGGATCACGGCGACGCCAAAGGCGCGATGGTGACGCGCCTGGAGCCCGGCAGCGCAGCTGACCGCGCTGGCTTGCATCCCGGCGACATCGTGACGGCGGTGAATCGCACGTCGGTCGGCTCGGCCGCGGAGCTGACCAAGGTGCTGCGTCAAGAGCAGGGCCGCATCGCGCTGAACGTGCAGCGCGGCGACGCGCAGACGTATCTGCTCGTGCGCTAAAAAAAATTCCGCCTAATCGTCCGGACCTTGGCGCTCGTTCAGAAGCGTCCGCCTGCTTTTCGCGCGCACTCGAGCGGCCGCACGATCGTGCGACGTCAGCGACGCGCCGGATAGGCGCGTGAATCGAAATAGGGCAGACTTCCCGCTCCCGGCAAAGTGCATCGCACCAACAACTCGAAAGTTCGTTTCGACACGAGCCGACCGCTGCTCCCGCTCCTGTCGCGCGACCAAAAGGCGAACGCATGGATCGCAACCTTACCGCCCTGGCCGTCCTGTTGGTCGCCGCCACTTGCAAGCCAACCGTCTCAGTCGCACAGGAAGTCACGGGTGAACGTATCACTTGTACGTCCGACCCCGGCGCGCGCACGGATTGCCGGGCGAATACGTCCGCCGGCGTGGTTCTGACGAGATCGACAGGAACAGCGCCCTGTCTCCTCGGAAAGACGTGGGGCTACGACGACAACAGCGTTTGGGTTTCGGATGGCTGCAGCGCGGAGTTCTTGGCGGGGCAGCTCGGTAGTGAAGGCGAAACCAAGCCAACGACGGAGAAGGAAGCCCCGGCTTACGTGCCCAACGCCGGCTTCAAACTGTTCGATGGCGAGAAGGGCCAGATCTACATGCGGCTCTTTACATACGTTCGCTATCTCGATCAGGACGGACTGGATCCGAGCTACACGGATTATTTCGGCAACTCCCACACGGTCCAGCAGCGGCAGGATATTCAGCTCAACAAGTTCTTTCTGCCGTTCTCGGGGTGGTTCCTCAGCCCGAAATTCCGCTATTACCTCTACGTCTGGTCGACCAATGCCTCGCAAGGCGAGCCCGCTCAAGTCGTCGGCGCGGGCAACATCAGCTACAACTTCAACCGGTTCATCACGCTCGGCGGCGGCATCACGAGCTTGCCGTCGACTCGCAGCACGGAAGGCCAGTTTCCCTACTGGCTCGGCGTCGACGATCGCATCATCTCGGATGAGTTCTTCCGCGGCTCGTACACGAGCGGCGTCTGGCTCAAGGGCGAGATCACGACCACGCTCAAATACATGGTGATGATCGGCAACAACCTGAGCACGCTCGGCGTGAGCGCGGCCAAGCTCGACAACAAGTTGGACACGACCTCGATCTCGCTACAGTGGCTGCCGTCGACGGGCGAGTTCGGGCTCTATGGAACATTCGGCGATTACGACTGGCACGAGCAGCTCGCGACGCGTCTCGGCGTTCACCATACGCAAAGTACGGAGGACAAGCAGAGCCAGCCGGGCAGCGAGGACGTCGAGAACAGCCAGATTCGCTTGACGGACGGCAGCAACATCTTCACGCCGAACCTGTTCGCGCCGGGAATCGCGGTCAATCGCGTGCACTATGCGATGTCGAGCCTCGACGGGGGGCTCAAATGGCATGGTCTGTCGCTCGAGGCGGAGTATTACTGGCGCACGCTGAGCAGCTTCGAGGGGATCAATACGCCTGGAATCGCGAACATCGACGATCACGGTTATCAAATACAGGCGTCCGCAATGCCCATGCGCAACATCCTGCAGACGTACATCGCCGGTGGCGAGATCCGCGGTCACTACGGCGACGGCTCGGAGCTGCGTGTCGGGGTTAACTACTACCCGATGAAGACTCGCGGCATTCGTGTGAACGCCGAGTGGCTGCGCCTGAACAACTCGCCCGTCGGATACACGGCCGTGCCGTATCCCGTGGGCGGCAACGGCGACGTGTTTCACTTGAACGTCGAAATGAACTTCTGAGTCGGCCTCTAGGCGCGGGTGCCAGAGACCTCGTTGGTGTCTCGTTGGCCGCTCGCGCGATCGATTCCTCGGCCTCTAACGCGGCGCTGGCATCGAGAACACGAAACTCTGGCCGTCGCGGCTCACATTGTTCCACTGCGACGGATTGCCGAGCGGCTGCGACGGCAGCTTGAACAACATCTTCGGCGCGCCAGCCTTGAAGGTTGGCGCGGTCGAGACGTCGACGGCCATCATTTCGAAGTCCCGCGTCATGTAATACAGCTCTTTGCCGTCGCCGCGCCACGCGATCATGCCGGCGGCGACGCCGCCCTTTGAGATTCGCGCTGGATCGCCCGGAGGCGGTGCGTCGGGCTTGCTCGAGTCGAAGGGACGAACGAAGACATCGAGCGTCATCGGATCGTCCGGGTCGGTGCAGTAAGCGACGAAGCGTCCGTCCGGCGAAAACTTCGCCGCGACGTTGTCGTACTCGTCGCGCAGCCATTCGATCGGCTTGCGCGCGAGCGGGTCCGTGCCGCCGAGCGGCACGAGCACGAGCACGCCCGTAAAGAACGTGACGAACTTGCCGTCGGGCGACTCGTCGGTAAGCACGATTCCGGCGCCGGGTGTATATCGAAACAGCATCTCTTCTTCGCCGGTGCCATCCCAGGTCTTGCGATAGATGCTTGCGTATTGCTCGCGGTTCGACGCGTACAGAACGTGCTTGCCGTCGCGCGACCAGATCGGCGCGTTCTCGGGCCAGTCGTCATGAGTGACGTTCTTTTCTTGATTGCTTTGGAGGTCGTACGTCCAGATGTCGACTTGCGAAGTCTTCGGATCGCGTTTCATATAAGCGAGCTTGTTGCCGTCCGGCGAGAAGTGCGGTTGCACGACGAATTGCGTTGGCTCGCCGACCCTCCTCGTTACCTCGCCTTGGCGGTTGTAGAACGTTAGCTGGCGCAGTTGCGGTGGGGGCACGGCGATCACGACTCGTTCGCCGTCGCTGCTGATGGCGGTCGTGCCCGGAAACGCCGCGATCGCAGCGTCTGGCTTGAACAGCACGCGCGGCTTCTCGAACTGAACCGCCGGGGACGTGCTGACGGCGACGGCCACGATGCTCTGGTCCGCGGCCATGAAGTAGAGCTCTTTGCCGTCCTTTCGCCATGTGGCCATGCCGAGGCCGCCCTGCTCGGAGATTTGCCACGGACCCCCGTTGCTCGCTCCCGGGCTGAACGGCCGGACATACACTTCATTCTTCCCGGACTCGTTCGAGACGTACGCGATCAAGCGACCGTCGGGAGACAGCCTTTCGGGCTGCACTTGCTTCGGGCTACGAAAGATTTCGGTGATCTTCGGCGGGCTCGATCCATTCAGTTCGAAAGACGACACGATGCTGCCGCCGAGGTCGCCTTGACCGAGGCTCAGGGTCCGTCCGTCGGCGGACCAGTCGGTCGGTACTGCGATGCCGGGCGTCGAGTAGAGGAGCTCTTCGGCGCCTTCTCCGTCCGCTGCGCGACGGTATACGCCGTACTTGCCGTCGCGCAGCGCCGTATAGACGACTTGACGGCCGTCCGGAGACCACACCGCCTGCGAAATCTGCTCGCGCATCTTGCCGTGCGTGAGCTGGATTTCTTTACCCGTCGCGAGGTCGAGGACCCAGAGATCCGCGTTCTCCTGCTCGAGGTCTCTCTTGTTGTAGGCGAGCTTCGTTCCATCCCGCGAGAAAACCGGATTGCCGTACAACGCGCGCGTTCCGACGGTATTCAAACGCTTGCCCTGGCGGTCGAACACCGTCAGCGTGCGCGCGTTCTGCTCGAAGTTGCGGGCGTTGTCGATCGCCCTGCGCGCTTTCGCTTCGTCGCTCAGCGGGGCCGCACCTTGAGCCGCGACGGAAGAAGCCCAGACGATCGCGATGACGGACGCGACGGTTTTGTAGAAGGCGTTCATTGTGTATCCCTCGCTAATGTCGCGGGATGTGAGCGGGCGTCAGCAGTTTTGCGGACAGGCGGACACCACTTTGCCGTCCGGCAATGTGACGATTCGCATCAGCCCCGAGGCGGACTTGTCGCGTGCTCGACTCGCTTCCGCCGTGACGGTCTTACCGACGGCCGCGTCGAAATCGGCTTTCCCGACGTCGCGTGTCCTGAAGAAGTTCGGCGACGGTCCCTCGATCTGCCAAGTTTCGACTTTCCCCGAAGCGTCCTTGACGTCCATCGTCAAGTTGATGTGTGGGTTTCTCCAATCCACCTTCGTGAAAGTGCCCGTCAACGTGACCTTGTCGTTCAAGTCGAACATGGCGGTCATGTTGTGGTGGGCCGATGCGGCGTTCACGAGCAATACGGCGAGGAGGGCGACGGAAGTACTACGTCTGAGCGTCATGAGAATGCTCCTTGTAGGCGATGCGCCGACGTCAAGAAGGCGTTCGGGACGAGGACTCAGATGCGCCAGCATCCGCTTTGGTCGCGGGCTATTCGCGTTCTAGTTCAGACGGGAGGAGAGGATACATCGTTTCTTGCGAATGGCCATCTCCGGCGCGGGCTTGTTGCGAGATTGGGAATTCGCTCCTCACTCGGCGCGCAGCGCGTCCAGCGGTTCGAGACGCGCAGCCGCGCGCGCGGGCAAGACGCCTGCGATGAGGCCGATCGCGACGGCGATCCCGATCGCAAGCGCGACATAGAGCGGCGCGATCCGCGCCGGCATCGACGGCAGCGCCCAGTGCGTGACGACGACGATCGCGACGCCGAGCGCGAGCCCGCCGACGCCCCCGATAGCGGACAGCAGCATCGCCTCGCCGACGAACAGTTGCGCGACCGCAGAGCGGCGCGCGCCGATCGCGCGAAGCAGCCCGACTTCCTCGGTCCGTTCGCGCACTGCGATCGTCATGATGGTGAAGATGCCAACGCCGCCCGTGAGCAGCGAGATGCCGCCGAGCGCCGCGACGCCGAGCGTGAGCACTCCGATGATCGAGCCGAGCACGTCGAGCATCTGTTGCTGCGTCGTGACCGTGAAGTCTTCGCCGCCGTGGCGTGCGACGAGGATCCGCTTGATACCGTCGACGACCTCCTCGATGGGCGCTTTGTCCGCGTACAGCACGTCGATCTCGAGCAGCCCCCGGCGGTTGAACAGCTCGAGCCCTCGCGCCGCCGGGATGTACACCGTGTCGTCGAGGTCGAAGCCGACCATGTCGCCCTTCGACTCCATTACGCCGACGACTCGGTAGCGCTCGCCACCGATACGAATCCGCTCGCCGAGCGGGTTCGCTCCTTCGCGATAGAGCTCTCGGTGGACCTTCGCGCCGAGCACGGCGACCGGCCGCGCGCGGTCGAGGTCGTCCGCCGGTAGGAACGTGCCGAGCGCAATGTTGAATTTGAACGCCTGGTCGAACGCGGGCCCGACCGCGAACACATTCACCGTGCGCTCGCGGCCGTTGCCTTCGATCGACGCGCTGCCCGATACCACCGGCACCGAGTGCAGCACGTACGGCGCGTGCTCGATGGCCGCCGCGTCGTCGAGGGACAGCGGCCGAGTGGAGTTCAGCACGCCGGGAGAGATTCCGAACGTGCTCGTCTTGCCCGGGTTGATCGACAGCGTGTGCGTGCCGAACTGCGTGAACTGCTCGACGATGTAGCGGTTCAAGCCTTCGCCGACCGACGTGAGCAGCACGACGGCCGTGACGCCGATGCCGATCCCGAGCGCGGTCAGCGAGCTGCGGAGCCGGTGTGAGACGACCGACTGCGTGATGAGGCGAAGGAAATCGCGGCTGCGCATGACGTCAGGCTACCATCGGATCAGGCACAGGGATGAGCGCGAGCGGGAACGTCGTCGTCACACTTTGGCTCCTCGCCGGCTTCCAGGTGACGGAGACCATCGCAAGCGAAGTCCTGGAGGACCGTCATGACCGTCGTCGAGATCGTAAGGCAGAGCTTGCAGATAGGCCGCAGCCACAAGTCGTTGTGGCTATTTGCTTTCGTGGTGGGGCTGGGCAGCGGCGGCGGCGGCGGCGGCGGCGGAGGGGGAACCGCCGGTTCCGGCGGCGCGCCCGGCGCGCTGGTCGCAGCCATCGTCGCGGCAGCCCTCGTTGCGATCGTCGCGGGCGTCCTCATGAGGCTCGTGAGCGAGGGCGCGCTGATCGAAGGGGTTAGCCGAGCGCATCGCCAAGAAGCCCTGTCGGTCCGCGAGGGTTTCCGGATCGGCTGGGCGCACTGCGGCGTGTTGTTCCGCATCGCGGCGATCTACGTCATGGCGACGCTGGTGAGCATTTTCGTGCTGGCGGCGCCGTATGTCCTCGCCGTGCGGCTGCTCGGCCGAGGCGTGCTCGTGCCGCTGGCGATCGCGACATTGATCGTAGCCGTGCCGTGGCTTGTGACGCTGTACGCGGTGCAAGCGCTCGCGTCGCGAATCGCGGTGCTCGAGGACCGTCACGCGCTCGACGCGATTCGCAAAGCTCGGTTGTTTTTGCACGGCCGGATGCGGCACGCGCTGAAGCTCATGGTGGCGGCATTCGTCGGCACACTGTTCGTGGTCGCTGTCGGCGTCATCGCGATCGGCCCGTTCGTGCTGCTGCTCGTCGCGGCAGCCCGGCTTCTCGGCACGGCGCCGGTCGCCGTGATCGGCGCGCTGACGCTCGTGCCCGCCGTGTTCGTGCTCGTAGCTTTCATGGGCACGGTGCAATCGGCCGCATGGACGCTCGGCTATCTCGAGCAAGCCGAGCGCCGATCGTGAGCGCCGCGCTCGCTTACGATCGCGCGCAACCGACCTGGACGCTCGCGGGCATCTTCGAGGCGCTCTCAACGCGCTTCGGCGGCGACACCGAGCCGCTCGACGAGCCGAGCGTCCAACGGCTCGTCGAGCAAGCCCGCACGGGAGATCGGATCGCGGCGCAGCGCTTATACCGCCAGCACGTCGACCGCGTGTTCCGCGTCGTCCGCGGCATGCTTCGCTCGACTGCGGAGGCCGAGGACGTCACGCAGGATGCGATGCTGACCGTGCTGACCTCGCTCGACCGCTACTCGGCGCGCACCGACGCTCGCTTCGCGACCTGGGTCACCAGCATCGCGCTCAACACCGCACGGCGGCGATTCCGCCGCCGGCGCCCGGAGCTCACGGACACCGGCGAGCTGCCGGACGTCGAGGATGAGCACTCGGCGCCGGAACGCGACGTCGATGTCGCTCGTCAACGCTCGGCCCTTCTGCGCGCGCTCGCCGACCTCGCGCCCATCGAACGGGAGATCGTCAGCCTGCGCTATGGCGCGGAGCTCAATGCGAGCCAGATCGCGGAGGTCGTGAAGCTCGAGCCGGCGAACGTTCGAAAGATCCTCGAGCGCACGCGCGAACGCCTCGGCGTGCTGATCGAAGCGCTATTACAACGTGGAGCCTCGCCATGACGGACGCCGAAATTGCCGAGCTCTGGTCCACGCTCGAGCCGAGCAAACGCGAGCGGGCGCGAATCGAGAGCCGCGTGCTCGAATGGCTCGAGGCCACCGAGACATCGTTGGTGAGCGAATGGTTGTCTCTCGTCAGAGTGAACCCGATCGGCGGACTAGCCCTTGCCGCGGCGAGTGCGTTGTCGCTGCTGACGCTCACGCCGCTTGGCTGGATCGCATCGTCGATGCTGCGCTGAGCGGAGGTTCATCAAGCCGCGCCAGCGCGGACGCTTGGGCCGCGTCAGTGCTTCATCAGCGCGAGCACCGGATCAAGGTTCGCCGCGCGGCGCGCGGGCAAGATTCCGAACAGGAGCCCGCTCGCGATCGCGACGCCGACCGCGGACGCCGACGCCCACGGCGGCGCCGAGAAATCGAGCACCGGGAACGCGAGCGTGAGCGCCCACGACCCTGCCATGCCTACGCCCAACCCGACGACGGCGCCGAGCAGCGACAGGCACGCAGCCTCGGTGAGGAACAGCGCGATGATCTGCCGGTTGCGCGCGCCGACCGCCTTGAGCAGGCCTATCTCGGCGGTACGCTGGCTCACCGCGACCAGCATCACGTTCATGATCAGCACGCCCGCGACGATCAGGCTGATCGCCGCGATCGCGGCGAGCCCCGCCGTGATCATTCCGAAGATCGTGTCGAACGTCGATACGAGCGCGTCCTGGGTGACGACCGTGATGTCCTCGGTGCCCGCATGCCGCGCCTTGATCAGCGCGACGATGTCGCCCTTCGCGGCCTTCACCGAGTCGCGGCTCGTCGCCTCGACCAGCATCCGAAACACGGCCGAGGTGTTGAAGATCTGCTGCGCATTCGCGACGGGCAGGATCACGGTCTCGTCGACCTTGAAGCCGCCCGCGAGGCCGAGCTGCGTGAGCACGCCGATCACGCGACAGCGCGCGTCGCCGATTCGCAGCCACTGGCCGACCGGGTTCTCCTCATCGTAGAGCTCGTGCGCGACCGTGTAGCCGAGCACGCACACCGGGCTCGCGATGTCGAGCTCGCTCGGCGGCAGGAATCGGCCGAGACCGATCGTCCAGTGCTGGATCGACGCCATGGGCTCGCTCGTGCCGACGACCGTGATGTCGCGCACGCGCGCGCGCGTCGACACCGTGCCGGCGCCGACGACGACCGGCGTCACCTGGCGCACGCGCGCGAGCCGGCTCACCGCGATCGTGTCTTGCAGCGTGAGCTCGCGTGCCGTCTCGCCGATCAAGAGACCCTCGATGCCGCCGCCACCCGCGGTGTCGGACTTGCCCGGCAGCACGATCAGGAGATTCGTGCCGAGGGACTGGAACTGGCCGGTGACGTAGCGTCGCGCTCCTTCGCCAACGGCGGTCAGCATCACGACCGCCGCGACTACGATTGCGATTGCGAGCAGCAGCATCGACGTGCGCAGCGGATAGCGGCGCAGCGCCTGGAGGGAAAACTGCGTCGTGTCGAGCGGCTTCATGCGACCGCATTATCACCCGTACGTTAGACTTGCGGAGTGAGATCAGCCCCCGACGAGAAAGGAAAGCCGCAGGAAACACGCTTCGTTCGGCATTCCCGCATCGTGAAACGGCTCGCGCGCGAGCCGAGCTTTGCGTTCCCGTTGCTGCGCGACTGGCTGATCGCGTTGTGGGCAACGAAAGGCGGCGGTTTCTACGGGCTCGGCTACGTCGCTACGCTCATAACTCTCGAAACGGTTTCTTTCGAGCAAGATGCAGCCAAGGCCGCCTCGAGCATCAGCGGCGCCGAGAGTTTCGTCGCGTCGCAGGCGATCCAGTACCTCTCCCGCTTCGGCGTCGACTCGCTGATGAACACGATCCGCGCCGTGGTGTGGCCCGCCTATCTATTCGATTGGCTCGGCGCGCCCGGCGTCGTCGCGTTCGTGCTCGGCGCCATCGTCTTCGAGCGCGTCGTGCGCCCATACGTCGAAGCCCAGTTCCCCGAGCTCGCCGCGGCGCGCCGCGAGCGGTTGCAGAAGAAGCAAGAAAAGCGAGATCGCAAACGCGCGGCGCGCGCCAAAAGGGGAGCGGCGGACTGAGACCGCCGCCGCCCTTTACCGTGCTCAGTGCAAGAGGTCTTTCGGCACGTTGCCGCCGTTTTGCGCGAGCTTTTCGAGCACGGTCTTGTGCAGCCACATATTCATCTGCGCGGAATCGCCGAGCTTCTCGGGCGGACACCCTAGCTCGGTGGCGAGCGTCTTGCGCGCCGTGAGACTGCTGTCTATGCCTAAGAGCTTGAGCATGTCGACGATCGACGTCTTCCAGTTCAGAGGTTGCGAGCTCGCGGCCGCGAGCTTGTCGAGCTGGCCCATCACGTCGACAACCGGTATCGCCGTTGGCGCCGTCGGTGCCGACGGCGGCGTCGCTTGCGGCGCGGCCGACGTGATCTTCACGTCGGTCGGCGGCGGCACGCTTTGCGGATTGGCGGCCGCGATCGATGCGTTCGCAGTCTGCTGGGCCGACTTGTTGAATCCGAGCTTCTCCATGATTCCGCTGAACATGCTCATGATTGGCTCCCTGTCGTTGGTTGTAATTCAGACTCCTGGGGGTTCTCCCGTCTAACCGTAGCGCGGGCCGGCGCCCGAGTCACGAGGTGAGCCGATCAGGATTTGACGACGGGCGGATCCGGACGCATGGTGGAGCAACGAGCAAGCGTTCGCGAGGGCGGCGCATGAGCGACACAGAGTGGCGAAAGACGTCGAGCGACGGCAGGGCCTACGGCCGTCCTCCGCAACACTTCGACGAGCACCTCGCTCGCGTGGGAGCAGGCACGCCGATGGGCGAGCTTTTGCGCCGGTATTGGCATCCGATCGCGCTATCGGAATCGCTGCGTGATCTGCCGAAGCGCGTGACGATCCTGGGCGAAGAGCTCGTTCTCTTTCGTGACCGACAAGGCCTCGCCGGCTTGCTCTATCCGCGCTGCATGCATCGCGGCACGAGTCTTTACTACGGCAAGGTCGAGGATCGCGGCATCCGCTGCTGCTACCACGGCTGGCTGTTCGACGTGCGTGGCCACTGCCTCGAGCAGCCGTGCGAGCCGCGCGGCGGCAAGGATCTCGATCGAGTGCGCCAACCGTGGTATCCGGTCGAGGAGCGCTACGGCTTCGTGTTCGCGTATCTCGGGCCGGCGGAGAAGCAGCCCGTGCTGCCGCGCTACGACATCCTCGAGAATCTCGGCGACGACGAAGCGCTGTGGTGCACGCTCGGCGGCTTCGGCTCGACCGGCGACGCGAGCCTCGACGTCGTGCCGAACAGCTGGCTGCACATGAACGACAACGTGATGGACCCGTGGCACGTGCATGTGCTGCACTCGACGCTCACGGGGCCGCAGTTCGCTGCCGAGTTCGCACTGCTGCCCGAGGTCCGTTACTTCGAAAGCGACTACGGCGTCTGCTACTCGGCCGTGCGCGAGCTGCCGGACGGTCGCAGCGTCGATCGCGTGTCGTCATGGTTCATGCCGAACGTCATGAGCGTGCCCGACATCTTCTTGAAGCCCGGACAGTCGTCGTTGATCTCATGGGTAGTGCCGGTCGACGATAGCCACTACGTGCAGGCGTTCGTGATGAAGATGCCGAAGGGGCAGTCGTTCGACGGCATCAGGCTGAACGGGAAGCTCTGGGGCGAGATGACGCCCGAGGAGCATCAGATCACGCCGGGCGACTTCGAAGCGCAGTCGGGGCAGGGGCCGATCTCGCTGCACTCGGAGGAGCACCTACGGACGAGCGACCGCGGCATCACGATGCAGCGACGCATGCTCACGCGCAACATCGAGATCGTTGCTAAGGGGGGCGACCCGCTGGGGGTGCGCTTCGCCGAAGCGGATGCAACCGTCGTCGTGCCATCGGGAAACTTCTACAAAGACTCGAATGCCGTGAGCGAGCGTCGGGCCTCGTGAGGCTCAAACCATCGCGGGCAGTTACTTGTGCGGCAAGCGCCGCTCGAGCTCCTGCGTCCAGTTCTGCACGACGACGATGCCCTCGGAGCCGGCGTTCGCGGCCTGGCCTCCCGGCAGCTCGATCATGAGGAAGCGGCCGTCGCGTGCAACGTCATACGACATGAAGCCGGGAAGCTGCTGCATGACATAGGGTCCTGAGAACAGTTTCTCGGGCGCCGAGAACGAGAGCTCCCCCGCAGCCTGCACGGTTACCGCCATTACGGAGTCCCCTCGCAAGTAGTAGAGCTCGCGGCCGTCGGCGGACCAGTGCGGCTCGTAGCCGCCATCGCTCGAGACGCGCACGGCGACGCCCTCGGGATAGCCTTGGACCCAAACCTCGAGGCGGCCCGTCCGAGTGGAGGCATACGCGAGCCAGCGGCCATCAGGCGAGATCGCCGGGTCCATCTCCTGATAATCCGTCGCGACGATATCTCGGGGCGGGTCGTCGCCCGCAACGGGCAGCACAGCAATGCGGGGGTTCTGGATCGGCCGGTAGATGCCGAACAGCTCTCCGGCCGTGGACCAAGCCCGCGGAACGAAAGCGGTCGGCTGTGAGCGCAAAGGTCGCGGCGTCAGCATGCTGCCGTCCGCAAGCACGGTATAAACGTTCACGTTCGTGGCGGAGCTTATGACGTTGAAGGCCACTTGCTTGCTGTCCGGGCTCCAGACGGCGTGCCGGTCGTCATCGACGACCGCAAGCCGGATCGGCGGCCGTCCGCGCAGATCGTAGCTCCATATATCTCCTTGTTGGATCGGTCCCGTTGTCAACGCGAGTCGCGTGCCGTCCGGCGACAACGCCGGATCGCGGGGATCCTCGAGCAGCTCGTCGATCGCGCGCCCGAGCACCTTACCGGCGCGATCGACCCAGACGACCGCCTCGCGCACGGTAGCGTTGCCGGTCGTCGGGACGTAGACCAGCGTTCCAGAAGCGGATAGCGCGAAGTCGGCCGCCGTGAGCGCGCCCGGATGCCGCACGTTTTCGATCATCGCCACGGGCTCGCCCTTGACGGCGAGCTCCGAGGCGTCGAACGGCACCGCCATGATCGTCGTGCCGCGCGCGAAGACGACGTGACCGGTCGGCGAGTAGAACGCGTTCTGGCCGTTGTCGATGATGACTTTCTGCTCGCGCGCCTCGAGGTCGAAGACGGCTACGCGCTCGGCGCCGTTGTCGATGACGCCGTACATCACCGCGCGGCCGCCTGGCAGAACCACGGGGCTAGCAACGAATGCGGTGTTGCCCATCTCTTCCGTCAACCGTTCGGGCGTGGCACCGCCGCCCGCCGATACGCGGTGCAGGCTCCGGCCCGCCGAGTAGACGATCCTGTCGTCGGCCGTCCACGCGGCGCCGAGAAAGGCCGGCGACGGCGCGTCGGCCACCTTGATCGGCGGCCCGCCGTCGACCGACACCCGGATCAGGCCGCGATCGGGCGACAAGAAGCCGATCGAGCGGCTGTCCGCGGAGAAGAACGGGTTCATGTTGCCGCCGAAGCCGCTTGCCACGTTCGCGAGCTCCGTTCCGGGTACGACGCGCGCCTCGAGGCC
>Ga0157375_10000501_pt1 | contig 35400 bp, 28 predicted proteins | sample M35metaG_FD_115311 | JGI IMG/M metagenome (GOLD analysis project Ga0157375, IMG submission 115311) | Miscanthus rhizosphere microbial communities from Kellogg Biological Station, Michigan, USA - M3-5 metaG | ecosystem: Host-associated > Plants > Roots > Rhizosphere > Soil | place: USA: Michigan... | reverse complement strand
TTTCGGGAAACTACACGGAAACCCGCTCCTACGACATCAGTACGCTCGCCGACGAAAACGGGAATCCGATTCCCAAACATCGCATCGCGTACATCTCCCCGCATCGCGCGAACGGCGGAGCGGACATCGACTGGTCCGATCGCCTGCGCACCAGCCTTCGCGCGCACTACGTCAGCCAGCGAAAGTCCGACGCGGTGACCGTTGGCGCGTACGCCACCGCCGACGCATCACTCACCTACCGCCTGAAAAACCGCAATGCCGCCGTGCAACTGATCCTGCAGAACCTCTTCAACGGCGCCTACCTCGCCCCCGCCCCCGTCGCCGGCGTCCCGCAGAAAGGGCGCTCGCTCTACCTCAGAGTGATCTACGGCGGCGCCGGCCAGACGCCATAGTCACCACTCCTTCGCGCGCTTACAAATCGCTGACATCAGTAACGGATCAGCAACCCCTTGGTGACGTCTGTTGGGATTGACGCAACCACGTCCTGCTTTCCTTCGTCCTATATTCACATCGTTCCGAAACGACAGATCAGCCTGAGTCTGACGGAGTAAAAACAGTGGACGGAGTCGTGGGGAGTCGTGGTGTTCGTGAAGATGTGACCGGCGGCTGTACGCAGCCGGTCTTCCGCATTCCGTCGGGGGCGGGAGCGGAGCAGATCGGCAACATCAGGAATCACGCGAAGGCAGTGCTCGTGTTCGGGCCGAACGCTTCCGCGAACGAGGTCACGGCTACGCTGGACGCGCTGCCGGACACCCTCTGCAGCGCGATCGTTCTCGCGCGGCGCGAATCGCTCGCCGACTTTCAGCGGCTCATCGACGACGATCGCCTCTTCTACCTCGCATGCGGCGAGCTTTCGGCGCGCGAGCTCGATGCGCTGATCGACAGCGCGCTCGGCGATAGCAAGCCGGTTGCAACACTCGACCGCTACATCTCCGCATCGAGCTTTCGCAGGATCGCGCTTGCGCAAAGCATCGTGGAGCTCACCAACGCGCTGCGCGCGGCCGCGGCGATCACGGTCAACGCGGAGCGCACCCGCTGCGTTCTTTTCGACAGCGAGCGCGGAACGCTGTGGGTTCCCAACGAATCGACTGCCGAGAGCACGGCCACCGGTCTGGCCGGCTTCATTTTCCGGACGGGCCTCGCGGTCTGTCTCCCGCATCTCGATGGCGACGCGCGCTTCGATCGCGATCTCGACAACCCCGAAGGCGATGATGTGGATCGTTTTCTCGGCGTACCGGTCTGCGCAGGTGGAAAAGTCGTGGCGGTCCTCACCGCGATGCGGCCCGGTCACGCGTTGCCGTTCGAGCCTCTCGACATCGCGGCCATGGAAGCGCTCGCGGCACACGCCAGTCCGTACGCGGCGGCGTGGCTCAACGATGCGCCATCCTCAGACAGTCCGTTCCGACTTCGCGCATTGCGCGCGGCCGAGCAGACGCCCGGCTCCGCATCCGAGCCGCTGCAGCTTGAATCGGCGTGGATGCGACGCGCAACATGGCTTTTCTTCGCATCGCTCCTCACCCTGCTGGCCGCGTTCGTCGTGCTGAAAGGGTGGCTCGGTTGAGTACGCGCATTCGCTTCGTGCCGCAGACCGCGGCCGCGGATTGTGGCGCGGCGTGCCTGGCCATGACCCTGGGGCTGCACGGCAAACCGATTGCCCTGGAAGACGTGCGGCGCGTGACCGGTCTCTCCCGTCACGGCCTCGACGCGCAGCATCTCGTCGCGGCCGCGGAGCATTTCGGACTGCGCGCGCGCGGCGTGCAGTTGCGTACGCCGGAAGATCTCGCCTTTCTCGATCCCGGCAGCATTCTTCACTGGGAGTTCCGTCACTTCGTCGTCTTCGAGCACGCCGAGAAGAAGGGCGCGTGGGTGCTCGATCCGGCGAGAGGCCGCATCTTCGTGCCTCGCGCGGAGCTCGACCGCGCGCTCACCGGCGTGGCGCTGGTGTTCGAGCCCGGATCCGATTTCGAGCGCGGCAGCGGCGACATTCGCCGCGTCTCGCTGCTCGGCCGCTACCTGAAGCGCGTCCTGCAACACGACGCCGCGCTCGTGCGCGTCCTCCTGCTCTCGATTCTGCTGCTGGCGTTCGCGCTCGCGGTGCCGTTGCTGACCGGGTTCCTGATCGATCGCGTGCTCCCGCGCGGCGATCGCCAGCTCTATTGGGTCCTGGCCGCAGGCGCCGCGACGCTCGTCGCCTTCTCCGCGCTGGCGAACTTCGTCCGTGCGCAGATCCTGCTCGTCGTGCGCACGCGCCTGGACGCGCAGCTCACGACCGATTTTCTCGAACACCTCGTCCACCTGCCGTTCTCGTTCTTTCAGCAGCGCTCCACCGGCGATCTGATGATGCGCGTCAACAGCAACTCGACGATCCGGGAGATGCTCACATCGGGCGTCCTTTCCGGAGCGCTCGACGGGCTGATGGTGGTGACGTATCTCGTGCTGCTCCTCGTGGCCGACGTTCGCCTCGGTCTCGTCATTGCCGGATTAGCCGTCCTGCGCGTGGCCATCCTCATCGGCGCGATGCGCGTGCGGCAGCGGCTCACGGCGGAGGCGCTGCAGGCGCAGGCGGCCGCGCAGAATTACGAACTGCAACTGCTCTCCGGCATCGAAGTGTTGAAAGCCTGCGGTGCGGAGCAGCGTGCGATCGGGGTCTGGTCGAATCTCTTCGTGCAGCAGCTCAACGTCTCGCTGGCGCGCGGCCGGCTCGACGCGCTGGTGAGCGCGTTGCTCGACGGGCTCGCGCTGGCGTCGCCGGTGACCGTACTGCTGTACGGCGGCATGCGCGTGATGAACGGCGAGCTCTCCCTCGGCATGATGCTCGCGCTGGCCGCGCTGGCTTCCGGATTCCTCTCGCCGCTTTCGCAGCTCGTCAGCAACGCGTCGCAGTTCCAACTGATCGGCAGCTATCTCGAGCGGCTCGAGGACGTGCTGGCCGCTCCCATCGAAGCGCAGGGACGCGACTTGCCGCGTCCGGAGTCGTTCGCCGGGCGCCTGTCGCTTCAGGACGCCACATTCCGCTACGGCCCCCTCGTTCCTCCGGCCCTCGCGGATGCGTCCTTCGACGTCGAGCCGGGATCGCTCATCGCGATCGTCGGCCCGTCGGGATCCGGCAAGTCGACGCTCACGGCGCTCGCCGCCGGTCTGATCATTCCGGATGAAGGAAGCGTCGCGTATGACGGTCACACGCTCGCCGAGCTTCCGCGCGAGTGGCTGCGCTCGCAGATCGCATACGTTCCGCAGCACTCGTTTCTGTTCGGGACGACCATCCGCGCTAACATCGCGCTGCAGGATCCGAACGTCGCCTTCGAGCGCATCGTCGAGGCGGCAAAGCTCGCGGAGATCCACGACGAGATCGAAGCGATGCCGATGGGCTACGACACGCTCCTCGCGGATTCGGGATCGTCGCTCTCCGGCGGTCAGCGGCAGCGCATCGCGCTGGCGCGCGCGCTCGTGACCCGTCCGAAGATTCTGATTCTCGATGAGGCCACGAGCGCGCTCGATGCCGTCACGGAGCAGAAGATCCAGCGCAACCTCCTGGCAATGCGCGCGACGCGCATCGTCGCCGCGCACCGCCTCAGCACGATCCGCGATGCGGATCTCATCGTGGTCCTCGACCACGGCCACACCGTCGAATCGGGCACGCATGCCGAGCTCCTGGTCCGCAACGGTCTCTATCGCCGACTGGTTTCCGCGCAACTCGAGAGCGCGGATGAGGTGACCCCGTCAACCCGCGCGCAACCCAAGCCCCACTTCGGGGTCGAGGCGAGGGTGGCTCGCATTAACGCTGTTCAAGGAGAACCGTCATGAAGAAACAGTTCACCAGCAAGCTCCACCTGAACAAGGAAACGCTGCGCAACCTCTCCGACCGCGATCTGAAGAGCGCCATCGGCGGCGCAACCTTCAATTGCGTGGAGACGGGGCTGTCGTATTGCCAGACCTGTCCGACTGAGGGGAGCTGCATCTCGTACGGCAGTAGCTGCACCACCGGCAACCCGCGCTGCTGCTGCTAACCAATCGCCAACGGCGAGGCGGCCGGGTGCGCACCCGGCCGCCTCACTTCCGGAGAATACTGCCATGTGGCAATCGATCGCCAGCGCGGACACGAGCCGCGAATGCTGGCGCACCATCGAAGAGATCGAGCACGGACTCGACCGCTATCTGGGAAGCGGCGATGCGGCCCTCGATGACGTCACCGGCGGCTACGCCGGCGCCGCGTTGTTCTACGCGTACCTGCACGCAGCGAGCGGCAACGCCGGCGCTGCCGATCGCGCCCTCGAAGCGCTCGAACGGAGCACGAGCGCCCTCGCCGAGCGGCAAATGCTGCCGGCGCTCTATTCGGGCTTCCTCGGCGTCGGATGGGTCGCCACGCACCTCACGCGCGATCTGTTCGAAGGCGATCCCGATCTCACCGGAGAGATCGACGACGCGCTGCGCCAGCTCCTGACGAACGTCGAAGACCGATTGACGTTCGAATTGATCTACGGCCTGGCCGGATATGGGACGTATCTCGTGGAGCGCCTGCCAGATCCCGGAGCGGCCGCGATGCTCGACCGCGTCCTTGATCTTTTCGAAGAGTCGCGCGATGCGTCGGGCGTGTGGCACACAGACCCGGGTTGGATGTCGCCGTGGCAACGCGAGCAGATGCCGCGCGGCTGCTACAACCTCGGTGTCGCGCATGGGATCCCCGGCGTGATCGGATTCCTCGCCTCCGCCAATCGCGAAGGCGTCGCCGATCCGCGTCTCGGGCGTTTCGCCGAGGATGCCGTGAAATGGACGCTGGCCCGGAAGTGGGAGAGTCCGTCCTCGCTCTTTCCGGCGTTCATTCCGGTCGGAGGTGAGCCGTACCCGACGCGCACGGCCTGGTGTTACGGAGACCTCGGCGTTGCCGCGATGCTGCTCTCCGCGGCGCAAAGCTTCGGGCGCGACGACTGGAGCCGCGAGGCGCTGGCGATTGCCCGCATCGCGGCGCGCCGTTCGCGCGAAGACACGCAAGTGAGGGATGCGGGCCTGTGCCACGGCTCGACCGGCATCGCCCATCTCTTCAATCGAATGGCCCAGGCCAGCGGCGACGACGAGCTGCGCGATGCCGCGGAACGCTGGTATCGCGTCGCCCTCGACATGCGCCGCCCGGGAGAAGGCCTGGCCGGACTCCTGAGCTGGGTCGACGTAACGGAGAACGGGAAATTCGTCGGAGGGGAGTGGAAGACCGAGCCGGGATTTCTGTCCGGAGTCGCCGGAACGGGCTTGGCCCTTCTCGCCGCGGTCACGGACTTCGAGCCGCTGTGGGATCGCGTGCTGCTCACCGCCATCCCGCCGGCTCTTAGCGAAGCCAAGGGAGCCGCTGCATGAGCAACGACATCGTGCCTTCCGGACTCGTGGTGATGCGTACGCCGCTCCTCCCGATGGAGGAGATCGATGCCTGGCGTGCGGGCTTGCAAGTGCCGCACGCGGCGGAGGACGCGCTCGATGAAGCGCTCGCACACGACCGCGCGTTGCTGCGCGAACGTCTGCGCAAAATCGTCGACCGGCCCGAGATCGCGGAGGCGCTCTTCCTCGGGTCGCCCGATCTTTTCGACACGCTGGATCAATGGAAACGCGATCCTGATTCGAAGAAGGGAAAGAAGACGGAGCAGGCACTGGTCCGCTATTTCCTGCGCATGGTGTCCCGTCCGACACCGTTCGGTCTCTTCTCCGGCTGCACGGCCGGACGCATCGGCGACCACACGCGGCTCATGCTAGCGGAGCGCAGTGCGTATCGCCGGCACACCCGGCTGGATATGGATTACCTCTTCGCGTTGTGCGAGCACCTGTCGCGCGATCCGGAGATTCGCACGGAGCTGCGCTTCCGTCCGAACTCGAGTCTTTACGAGACCGCGGGACGCCTGCGATTCGCGGAAACGCGCGTGCAGGGACGCGTACGGACCGTTCACCTCGTTGCCATCGACGCATTTGACGCGCTGCGGGACACGCTTCGCCGCGCGGCGGATGGTGCGCGTTTGCGCGATCTGGCAACGGCACTCGTCGAAAGCGATCCGGATGGCGAGATCACCACTGAAGACGCGGAGGCCTTCCTCCACGAGCTCGTAGACAGCCAGCTTCTGCTGCCCGACCTCGCGCTCCCGGTGACCGGCGAAGACGGTACTACCGGTGTCATCCATCAACTCGACGACGAGAACCTCGACGCCGTGCGCCTCGCGAGCGACGCCCGCGCATTTCTGGCGGAGACCGACCGCGCGTTGCGCGACATCGATGCGGCAGGACTCGGCTCGCCGCCGGACGTCTATCGCCGGCTGGCATCGACGCTCGAACCGCTGGGCGTTCCGGTATCGCTCTCGCGATTGTTTCAGGTGGATCTGACGAAGCCGCCGCAGGAAGTCGTGATCGGTGCAAATGTCATCGATGAAGTCGTGCGCGGGATCGAGGTCCTGCAACGCTTCTCGCGCCTGCAGCAGGAGCGGTCGCTGGACGAGTTCCGCTCCGCGTTCGTGGACCGGTATGGCGCCGATCGCGAAATGCCGCTCGTCGACGTCCTGGACGAGGAGAGCGGCATCGGCTACGAGCGCGCGAATCGAGCCGGAGCGGAGGCCTCGCCCCTTCTGTCCGCTCTGCCGCTGCAGCGCCGCGGCGAAACCTCGGGCTTCACATGGAAGACCGAGGATGCAGCACTGATGGATCTCGTATTGCGCGCGGTAGCGGAAGGGCGCAACGAGATCGAGATCCGCGACGACGACCTCCCCCTGCTGGAGAAATCCGCGCGTCCGTCGATGCCCGAGGCGTTTCACGCCATGGCCGTGCTCTGCGCGGCATCGGCGGAGGCGGTCGATCGCGGCGACTTTCGCATCCTTCTCTATGGCGGACAGGGACCCTCGGGCGCGCGGATGCTCGGCCGTTTCTGCCACAGCGATCCCGCGATCGACGCCGGCGTGCGGAAACACCTCGCCGACGAGGAAGCGCTTCATCCGGATGCCATCTTCGCCGAGATCGTGCACCTGCCGGCCGGAAGGATCGGCAACGTGCTGGCGCGGCCCGTCCTGCGCGGCCACGAGATCGCGTTCCTCGGCCGCTCCGGCGCGCCGCCGGACCGCCAGATCGCGGTCCAGGATCTGATGGTCACCGTTTCGGGGGATCGGATTCGCCTCCGCTCGCGCAGTCTCGATCGCGAGATCATTCCTCGGATCACTTCAGCCCACAACACGTCGACGGAAAGCCTCGGCGTTTACCGGTTTCTGGCGGCGATCCAGCCTCCCGTCGGTATGCAATGGAATTGGGGATCGATGGACGGCGCACCGTTCCTGCCGCGCGTCGCGTATGGCCGGCTGGTCCTCGCGCGAGCACGCTGGCGCGTCACCGCCGACGAGATCCGGCCGATCGCCGAAGCGGTGGGGGCGGAGCGCTACCGCCTGACGAAACGTCTCCGCGAGACCCGGCGGATGCCCCGCTACCTGAGCCTCGCGGAAGGCGACAACGAGTTGTTCATCGATTTCGAGAACGTGCTCACGCTCGACTCGGTGATCGAGCTCGTGCGCAGCCGTCCTGAAGTCATGCTCACGGAGTTCTTCCCTTCGCCCGATGAGCTGTGCGCGGAAGGACCGGAAGGACGGTTCTTTCACGAGCTGGTGGTTCCGTTCACGCGCCGGCCGGCGGAATCGCCCATGCCGCTCGAATCGCGAACGGCTCCGTCGCTCCTGATCCGCCGCACGTTTCCTCCGGGATCAGAATGGTTGTACGCCAAGCTCTACACCGGTACCGCGACGGTGGACCGGGTGCTGTGCGAGGACGTTGCGCCGCTGGCGCAGGAAGCCGTGGCCAGCGGCGCCGCGCGGCGATGGTTCTTCATCCGTTACGCAGAATCCGGATGGCACCTGCGCATCCGCTTCCAGGGCGATCCGCTCGTGTTGCGCGAGCGCGTGCAGCCCGCGCTCGAATCGATGGCGCAGCGCCTCATCGAAACCGGTGCCGCATGGAAGCTGCAGTTCGACACGTACGAGCGCGAAGTCGAGCGCTACGGCGGCGCCGAGGCCATCGAGCTCGCGGAAGAGATCTTCCACCGCGACAGCGAGGCCGTCGTGGCCCTGCTCCCCTCCTGCGCCGGCGACGACGGCGCCGATCTACGCTGGCGATTCATGCTGGCCGGCATCGACCGCCTCTACGCTGACTTTGGTCTCGATCTCGCCGCCCGGCTCCGCCTCGCCGAGCGCTCCCGCGACATGTTCACGCAGCAATTCCACTTCGACTCCCTGCGCGACCCCCTCGCCACCCGCTTCCGCGCCCAGCGCGCATCCCTCCTGCAACTACTCGACGCGTCAATCCCGGCCCTCGACCAACGCTCCGCCGCAATCGCCCCTCTCGCCCGCGACCTCCTCACCCGCCGCCTGCACATTCCCATCAACGCCATCCTTCCCAGCATCATCCACATGTTCATCAACCGCCTCGCCCGCTCCGCGGGCCAGGAGCATGAGCTGATCCTCTACGACTACCTCGTGCAGTTGTACCGGTCATGTCTCGCGCGAGAGAGGAAAGGAGAGCGCGGGAGGGTGGCGGTGGGGTGATCGTCCCTTCTGCAGAAGGGGGTTAGCGTCTGAAAACGCTGTTTTCACCCTTTGCAGAACCTGTTTCGACATCTGAAGATGGCCTTCACCCTTGCAGAGAAGGTCTCTGGCCATCTAAATCTGCCGCTTCCCCACTTGCATGAGGTCTTTTGTCATTTAAAGATGACTTTTCGCCTCGTTCATGAGCTCTTTTGCTATCTAAAGATGACAAATCGCCTCGTTCATCGGGCCCTTTGCTATCTAAAGATGACAAATCGCCTTGTTCATTAGGCCCTTTGCTATCTAAAGATGACATCGGGGCAGATGAATCTGTCGTCTCGCCTTATTCATGAGGCCTTTTGCCATCTAAAGATGACAAATCGCCTCATTCACAAGGCCTCTTGCTATCTAAAGATGACATTTCGGCAGATGAATCTGCCGTCTGATCTTCTGCAGAAGGTGCCTGGGCAGATGAATCTGCCGTTTTCACCGCTGCGAACGATGTTTTGCCTTTTGAAGATAGCCCGAGGAGCTGACCTTGAACGTTTTCAGCCAGCGCGAAGGCTTCCGAGATATTTGCGCGTGACACCGGACTGGAAATTGATGGAGGCGCGCGGATCGCCACCACCCTCATACCAAGGTCTTCTTCAAGCGCGCAAAGGAGCGCTGGCGTCTCGCCGGCTGGCCCGGCTGCGTCCTCGCTGCCGAACCGGCAAACCCTCGAATCTCGCTGGTAACACAGCCCTTGCGAAATCCCTCCTATTCGCCGGCGAGGACGCCGGCGTTCCGCCCGTGAACGCCGCGCAAACCTTAAGCGCGGTTCAGGAATTGATGTTTTCGAGATCAGTCGTAATCGATGTCGTCGAAGAGACGGTCGCCGCGCCAGTCGTGGCCGCGGTGCCGCTTGCGCTCGATCTCGCTACTGCCGAAGATCGAGTCCATGACCTCTTTGCTCAGCCGGAACGGAGGCAGCTTCACGCCTTCTTTCTCGAGATCCTCGAAGATCCTTTGAAAGCTGACGCCCAACTGATTCGCCGGGGAGCGCTCGCCGATGTGGATTCCGACCACGCGACGTTTTTCGTCGCAGATAATCGCGCCGGACGAACCGTTGGACGTGATGGTCTTGTAGCGAAAGAGATGGGGAAAGTCGGATACGTGATGGTCGGCCGGAATGTAGCCTTCGGCGAATTTAAGGACGTCGCCTTGCGGATGTTGGACGACGAAAACACGTCCAGCGGCGGGCACATCGGCGCGGCTGCAGTCGTTCCAGCCGCGGATACGGTGTGAGTACGGAAGGAAGCTCAAACCCATGGGACGATCGAGCCTGACCAGGATGTAATCGAGCTTGTTGTCGTCGAAGCGGCGCTTGCACCGCGAGCTCACCTTGATCGATGAGGCCACTACGTCCGGCTGATTGGTGAAAGGAATGCGCCGGAGTCCACAGGAATCGCCTTTGGCGGCGGTTCCTTTCTTCACGTCCCACAGGAACTGATCGAACAGGATCGTCACTTCGTCGTCGTCCAGATTGGCGAAAACGGTGGAGGTTCCGAGCAGCGCGTGCGCCGAGGTGAGTATGAGATCGGGCGCGCACAGAAAACCGGTGGCATCCGGGGCTCGCTTGCGACGGATGAGACAGACACGCCGTGACAGCTTCATGAACTCGACGGCACGCGGATTCACCAGCCGGAGCTTGTTGACCGTCTCATCGAATGCGTCCCGCTTCTCTTTCGGCGCGGGATGGACCTGCAAAACGGTGGCGGGGGTCGTCAACTCATTCATATTCCACCTCCTCAAGTGGTTCCCGGCTTACAGCCGTTGAAGTCACACTGCTGTATGTCGTTCTGCGGTAGCGGGCGTCCTGCCTCGTCCGGAATATCGAGGAAGTTGTAGTGGAGGTCGAAGTCGTCGTCGCGCGGTTTCGGGACGGGCCCGGACACACGCACCGGATCACAGCGTTCCGGGGTGTCCAGCCGGCGAATCTCATCCTTCGTGTCGTTGCCCATACGCAATACGAGCAGCGTTTCTCCCGCGGGCCAGCCGATCACCAGTTTTTTCGGCGTGTCCACGGGTGTGACCGCTTTCGATGTGCCCTCACTTGACTGACGGAGCTCGGGAGTGTCCTGATCGCTGCCTTCCGAATACGGGAAATTCACGGGTACCCCCTCTCTCAACTCCTGGAACTCGAGGGTGATCGAATCGATATCTGCGGTATACGGGATATCAATGATGAATTCGTCCGCCAGCACGCGCTGGAGGCCAGCCACAGTCTTGCCGGTCTTGTTGTCCTTGAATGTCTTCGGAGCCACTCCGGCACAGGGGAAGTTCGCTTTCAATTGTCCGCCATCGAGATTGACGATGGCCGCCACTTCTTCTCCGATGTTCTGCTTGTTTGACTCGGTCGGAATCGCCGTTTGCTTGAGCGCGGGTTTGGAAAGGATGTCGCGAATGTCAGCCAACCAGCGGATGTCGTCTGCCGGAGGGTCGTCAATTGAGCCGGGCCGTTCCGACAGCGGGCGTCCCTCTGGATCTGTGAAGTATTCGATGCTCGCCTCCACCGGCTTGGGACGGATCACAACCCGCGCATCCTTGAAGAAGTAAATGTTATGTTCACCTCCCTCGCAGACAACGACTACCTCGTTCGGATCCGGAGGCTCGACGAGTACTGACCTCGCGACGTGCACGAACGGGAAGTGTCTGGGAATCGTCGCCTGCCAGTCGTTAGTCTGGGTTCCGCGCTTGTGGGTCTTTTTTTCGTAATTCGCCGCCATCATTACGAACGCTTTGTCCTGCAGTTCGTCGCGTTTTTCACCATTCCTCGGCGGCCCCGGCCAGAGTGTGGAGATACCGTTGAAAATGATCCTCAATGTTTTATCCGCCATGTCTCTTTCTCCCTTCGAACTTCGGACTCAGAACCCGGCGCCAATAAGGCGAAGCGAAGCCCAATCACGGAATGGGGCACCCTGGCGCAAGAGTGCCAATTGCGCCTGACGTAGCGACTCGGCCGGAGTGTCGCCACGAAGCAGATACTCATGAAACGTGCGCGCGGCGAGGTGTGCGGCACCGTCGTCGATCGGCCATAACGTTCCGACCACGACAGGAACGCCGGCAGCGAAGAACGAGCGGGCGATGGTGATGCTCCCCTCCGACTTGAGAACCGGACCGCTGTCGGTCTCACAAGCCGAGAGGTACACCAACCGCATCCTCGGCATCGCGGCATCGGCGATGTCGGCAGTTCCCAGCCGTGCCTGGGGCGACTCGCCGAGGAGCAGCATCCGGGACGCCGGATCGGCGTCGATCACCGTGTGTCCGGCGAATTGAAGGATCGTTGCCTCCTGGAACTCCCTCAACAGCGTCGCGCCCGTGACGGCCGAACCGTCGATGATCCTCGCGCGACGATGGAGGCGGGCGATCGACCTCGCTTCTCCGGCCGCCTCGGGAAGCGCGGCGAGGCCCGCGCCGCCCGCCGAGGCCTCGACCACCATAACCTGCTCATCCCTGGTCGATCGCTCCAGCCAGCGCACGCGGCTCCGCACGAAGAGCGCGGCGCTCGGAGCGAGGGTCGTGGAGTGCGCTTCCAGCAGAGAATGTCCAGGAACGCCGTCGTGCAGCGCACTGAAAGGAACGCGCTCCAGTTCATCGTCGGCCACAATGACCAGCGCCTTCGAGTCCCCGAGCGCTGGATCGAGCGGCCGCACGAGCGTGTCGTATAGAAATGACGCGTTGGACTGAACGTCGGCAACGGCCGCGGTGATATCCCCGATGGCAGACGGCAAGGCCAGGATCTCGAACCGGTCGGACGTGACGACCCAGGCGACGATGCGGTCGCGCAGAACGCGGTATTCGATCAGCGCTGTGCCAGCCGGGAGAGCGCCCTGAATGTCCGGAAGCGATTCTTCCGGACCGGTGCCGCGCCAGCGGGCTTTCGGCGAGTCGACCAGCTCGCGGACACGCCGGCGGTCCGAGATTTCGAACGCGTCGCGCTCGCGCCGCTGCTGGAGAAGAAACTCCACATAGCCGTCCGTGATCTCGTCGGCGGTGGCGGTGAACGAGACGCGAAGCAGGCGCTCGTCGATCTTCTCGCGGTTGGCGTCGGTCTCGCGGAGTGCGGCTTGAAAATCGCGCTCGGCAGCGTCGGCTTCGCCACGCTTGGCCAACCGGCGGGCGCGGGCGAAATAGGCGGTGCTCAGCCAGATGCGGTCGTCACTGCTGTCGAAATGGCGGACGGCGTCGTCGAGAGCGGTGAGCGGCTCAGTTGAAGAAGCATCCGCACCGAAAGACTTAGCCACCGCGAGGTACGCGAGCTGCCGCTCCCGCACGGAGCGGTCAGCGATCGATCCGCACGCGCGCTCTGCGACTGCCAGGTCGCTCGCTGCCGGCGCCGCGAGTCCCACGCGGTATCGGTAGGCGCTGCGCCACATCGCCGACGTACAGGTCCTCGGCACGTCGGCCGCTGCGGCGTCGATTTCGACCAACGCGTCGAAAAAGAGGCCCGCCTTGGCCCGCTGGTCCGCTTCCAATGCCTGAAACGCCGCCACCATCATCGCGTAGTGACGTTCTTTCGAGTCTCCGGTCCGCTCCAGGATTTCCAAGCCGTGCTGGACGTGCCGACGCGCGCCGGCATTGTCGCCCATCCTGTACAGCGCAGCGGATAAGCGAATGAAAAGTGCACCCTCGTAAACGCGCTCACCGATGCCGCCGTACGCCTCGGCGGCGTGCGCGTAGTGATCAGCGGCCTCCTTATAGGAGCTGATTTGGTTAAATGCGACGCCGAGCAGCGTTTCGAACCTCCCCCGCCCGGCGATCGAGAGGCGGGCGTCGGCGTCCTTTTCGAGCTGCTGTAGCTCGGCGAGCGCCTGCCGGTATTGATTGGACGAATAGATCATCCCGGCATGCTCCATACGGGCGCGCCAGGCAAATGGCGTCATTCGCGGGTCCAGAGCGGAGACCGCCATGGCCATCTGGGAAGTAGCCTCCTGAACGGTCGACTGCTTCTCGGCCAGCATGCCGGCGCCGTACGCGACATGGCCCCTGGCGAGTTGCCGCAACGCGTCGCCTCCCGATTTTCGGATGGCCTCGACTGCATCCGCGATTTCGCGCTCCCCGCTCGCCTTTTCCAGCGCGCCGCCGAGTGCTTCGATTTTTGACAATTGCGACGCGGCAGAGGGATCATCGCGCAGGACCGCGTCGCCCCATTTCGGGAGCAGCTCGTTCTCACACCAGAGGCGCACATCCTGACGGAAGCGGTCTACGTCGCGGAGGAGCGCCGGATCGTCGTTGCGCGCGGCGAGGAGGCGCCCGCGCGCGGAAGGCCACAGCTCGGCGTCGGTCGGCTGCAGGAGATCGTTCAGCTGCCGGTGCGCGAAGTCGCTCCACTGCGAGCGCGGCTCGATCGCCAGGTAGTCGCGCCACGCCGCGATGGAGCGCTCGCGAATGTGGTACGAGTCGATGACCACGGCGCGCGTCCAGGCGATGGCGGGCGTTCGGTCGATTGCCCACGCCCGCTGCACGGCCTCGAGCGCGAGCGGCTGGAGTGCTGGATTGTCGAGAGCCAGATAGGTAGCAGCGAGATCGTTGAGCAGCGCGGCGTCGTGCGAGCGACGAATGGCTTCGGCGAGCTCGCCGCGCTGGTTCGTCGCCGACCGCAGCGTCTGCTCGAGCGTGGCCACGGCGTCCTTCGGCCTGCCAACCAGGAGATACGACACTCCGAGCGCGTGGCGCTCGCCGCCGTCTTGACGCAGGCGCTTAATGACATCCCAGAGCGGCGCCACGACCGACTTCGAGTCGGCGTCATCACCGCCGCGCAGCCGCGGCTTGACTTCACGGAAAGGAAAATCACCGCTGAGCCGCGCACGCGAAGGGCGGTGATCCAGCGCCATGCTCGCTTCGACCACGGCTTGCATGCCGTTGGCCGCGACGCGTCGCTGCGACCAGAGCGCCAGCACCATCAACGCGATCGGCACCGCGATCAGCACGCGTGCCTTGTTCGTCGAAGCGACTCGCGCGCCGTTCAATTCGCGCATGAAGGTGCTCTCCTGACACGCTGCCCGCATTAAACCGTTCTCTCGGTCTTGTCAGACGGACCGAGGGATTCGATTCCACACTTACTTTTTTGGGAGACAGCGGAGTTTACTGCAAAGCCGGCGATCAAGGGCTGATCGTCGCGTCCTCAGGGCCAGAGCGGCGATTCATTGGACTTTGTTCGTGACCGTACAATCGTCGCGGGAGGGCCGAAGTTAAGTGAGCATGAGTCATGCGTCACGCAGTTCTCCTGGCATCGGGCGGCTGCTCCACGAGATCCTCTTCCACCGCATGAAGCGATGGGAGCGCGGGAGGAGTCTCCACCGGCAGCTGGTCGAGGCGCTCGGTGATAACCCTGCGGAGTTCGATCAGATGATCGGACGCGTCGCGCGCGAGCTCGAGACCAATCCTCGACGCGCGATTTTTCTGCAGTTCCTGAGCGACGACCGCCAGTTGCGCGACGAAGAGGTTGCGGATCTCGTCGAGTACCTCTACTCCTCGGTCGTCAACAACTTCAAGGGCGAGCTGGCGGAATTGCTCTCGCGGCGGGTGCTCCACCGTTTTAGCGCACGTCTCGGAGGCGGCGAGATCATTGCCGGATGGGACGTGGCTGAGCCGCAACTTCGCCTCGTCGCGGGAAGGCCGTCATGGCGCAAAGGCGCCGACGCACTCATTGTGAGGAACGAAGGCAGCCGGTTGATCATCATCGCCGTCGCCGAAATCAAGTCCTACCGCGCCTCGGCTTCGCGGATGCAGTTGCAGATCGCAAAACACATCGCAAGGCTGCAGAAGGGTCTGCGTCTCCGCGGGCGCGAGCTTGCGGCGGACGACTACACGTTTCTTGCGGCGACCGGCAAGGTGGCTTCTCTCGCCATCCGCACTGCCGCGAAGCAACGGCGCAGCCCGACGATCTCGCACGGGCGGGAAGCGGTTGCGGAGCTGGCGTTCACGAAAGCCGAGCTTGCGTACGCCGCCTACGCGTTCGCGGAATGGTTCCTGGCGCGGCTCGGGCCGGTCGTGTTCGAAGAGCGGAATCCCTGGCCCGAGGACACGCTGGAGACCGCGGGCCGCCACGCGACGCTCGAGGCTCTCTACCACGTCGCACTCCGCCTGCGGCAACTCTGCGCGCGCGAAAATACACGCCGCAACCGTAGGGCCCTCAACCGCACGCTCTGGCTCTACAACGCGATGGCCTTCGGGTATGACAACGCCGGCGGCGAGGACATGGTCTGGTTCGATGATAACTACAGCGGTGCCGATCGGGCGATCGAAGACGCGCGCGACCGGTATCGCGAATCGGATTTCGGTCAAGCGCGGATCGCGCGCTACGTCCAGCGCGATCCGTTGCTCGGTCCAGTTCGCGAGAGACTTGCTGACTGGATCGCCTTCCAGCTCCTACCGGCCACGATCACGAATGCGGTGGGGTGAGCGGATCAGAGATCGCCCTCGATGACTCGCAGCGCGCACTCCGCGATGAACTCCGGCGCGATCCGGCGGACTGGAGCGGCATGGGGATACCGCGCGTCATCGAACCCATCGCGGATCGGGCTGAGATCCAGAAGGGCCATGGCCTGCGCAAAAGGTGTCGAGATCGCGTATTGACGGCAATCGCCTGTCGTGAATCGAAGATACGAATGACGGCCGTAAATGCCGATCACACCGAGCCGGGTCTCTGACTTCGTCATCGCTGCTGCGTGAAGGAGCCCGGTATCGTTGCCGATGATCAGAGTTGCTTGTGTGAAGAGCCCGAGCAGAGATGCGATGTCGTGCGATTTACGCGGAAGCCTGACAAACGGCGGGTGCGTTTCCCTCCGATTTTCCAGACCCTGAATGAGTGCGTGATCGAATCGACGGCCGGTCATTGCATTGATTCGTCGTGCAACCAACGCGAAACCGCGAGCCCCATAATCTTTCCTGGCCGGCCAGCTCGATGCGGCGATGTAGCAGATCAAGGGACGACTGCGCCTGGCAGACAGGCGACCTGACAACGTCGGCAGGAAAAAGCGATCCTTCGGCAAACGCAGACCGACGCGGCGCTCGACATCGAGATAACGGCGCGACGGAAGATCCGCATAGATCCTCGCCGGAGTGCGAAACGGCGGCAAGTCCGGCCTGGGCACGAGCAGACCCGTACGTACCGGCCCAAAGCTGAGGGGCATGGCGCTGTCTGGCGGGCAAGTGGCAGCAGGAATGCCCAGAAGTTGCGCAATCTTCGGCGACGCAGTCGCTGTCAATGGCAGCCCGAGAAGCACTGCCGCGTCACGGATGGCCTCGAAGTGCGACAGGCCCAGAAGCGCATCGCCCAGCGGCGTTTCGCGGTCATCGAAATAGATCGAACCAGCACCCACCAGCGCATCCAGGAACGTCTCGTCACGCAGCGGCAGCGCTGCTCCGGCGGCCAGTAAGTCACGATCGTACGGCAGCGTCTCCGCACGATCGCGCAGCGCCGAAGCATCCGCAGTCGATGCAAAAAGCGCGGGCCGGACGAGACGCATTGACCGCCTCCGTCAAAGAATGGTGGGGTGGAGTCCGGTTCGAGTTGGTCGGGCAGGGGGGATTTGAACCCCCGACCACCTGAACCCCATTCAGGTACGCTACCAGGCTGCGCTACTGCCCGACTCGGCGCGCATCGTAGCATGCGCGCCGAAGGGTAACGAATCGGCGGATTGCGAATTCCGGGCGGGTGCGGCGTTACCCGTGGGCTCGACGATGGGAGCGCGTGGAGCCCAACTTCTGACGGATCTCGCGCCGCGCTTTTCCCCTCGTGTCGGCGTCGGTGGTCTCCTGGCTTTTTGTCTCGGGGTCGTAGTAGCCGAGGTAGCTGTCGGGGGCGATTCCGAACGGCTCCAGGTCGGTGCCGAGGAAATTCGTTCGCGCCCCGGGGACAGGGGGCTCGAAGTAGGCGGGCAGGAGAAAGTTCTGCAGCGCGATGTCGCCGATCTTATAGGTCTGCCCCGAAACGGCATCACACATCTCGAACCAGTAGAACACCTTCTTCCGCAGGTCCTTCGGGCTGGGACCCATGACGTAGTTGTTGGCCTGCGGATCGGCAACCAGCTCGAGCGCCTCGTGGGAGAACGTCACTGACCACGGGTCACCCGTGTTCTCGCTGATCTGCGTGTAGACGACGCCGTACGGAATCCCGCGGAAATTGCGGTCGTGGAAGCCTTCCGGGTCGTCCGTCGCCGTGGCTGACGAAACGTACAGGACCGCGTCGCCGCGCATCACGGCCGCGGAGAGGTTGGCGCGGGCCTGTTTGACGAGCGTCCCTTCCAGCCGCAGCGTTGCGGGCATGTTCCAGTACGGCGCGAAGTCGTACGCAATCTGTTGATTGATGACGCGGATGGCGTCGAGAAGGTCCTGATCGGAGATTTCGCCGTTGGTCTGGTTGATGACCGAGATGATCATCCGCAAACTTTACCGCGGCGGCGCCGGAAAGCGCTACGGCCTTAACTCCTGATCCCTAGAGGCCGGCGGCCCAGAGGATCAGGTACTTCGTGATCTCGATGTTTTTCGCGGTGGGCGTCACCACGATTTCTTCGATCTCGCGGGCTTTCGATTGGAGATCTTCGCGGATCGCCTGGAGCTCTTTTTCCCAGGAGCGCTGGATCTGGCGGATGCGGGAGAGGTAGTCGTCTTCGCGCACCGAGTGCGACGATTCGACAACTCCGGCGGGCTTGCCGCTGGTGATGTTGTAGAGGGCCTGGCCCCAGGCCACGTTGACTTCGGGGGCGCGCTCCATCGGCTGGGTGTCGTCGTTGTCGAGCTCGCGCGTGTCGCGCTCGGAGCGCTCCTTGACCTGATCGATGCGGCGTCGGAAAGTGCCTTCGAGGCGTTCCTGTTCGTTCTCGATGCGGCGCTTCGCTTCTTCGTTGCAGCGCGTCAGGAAGTCCTTGCGCGACTCGCCCTGCTGCGAATACATCGCGAACTCGGGGTTGTGGAACACTGTCAGCCGAGCCGTGCCGGCCACGTATTGCCGGAACGCATCCTCGGACTGCAGCGCGCCCTGCATCAGCGTTTCCGGTTTGAGCGAGTCGTCGACGTCGTGATTCGGATCGGGGACGGCGCGGATGTCGAGCGACTCCGGATCGATCGGCCGCGCTTCGTTCCATTGCACGGAGCCGTCGCCGGCGTGCACCGGCGCGACGAAGGCTTTGACGGTCGCGGTATGCACGCCACTGCGCGGTTCAATCTGGGTGACGATGGCCTCGGCCAGCAGATGCGGACGATAGGCACCGCTGCCGCCGAAGACGTAGAGCTGTTCGAGCGACGGCGAGCTGCGCATCGTGAAACGCGGACGGCGTAACGGCGCGTCGTCGACGCGTTCGACGGTCAGGCCGTGCGCGACCGGCTGCGCGTCGATGACCTCGCCCGGTACGGTCGCCAGCGCGGCGCGGACGGCGTCGCGGCGGTCGGGCGGCATGAGGAAAACGATGCATCCGCCGCCGCCGGCGCCGCAGACTTTCCCTGACCAGGCGCCTGCACCGATCGCAGCGGAAATTGCCGACTCGATCTCCGGCGTGGAGATGCCGTCGATGAGCGCCTTGCGGTTCTGCCATTCGTGATTCAGGGCCACGCCGGCCGCTTCCATGTCGCCGCTTTCCAGCGCCTTTTCCATCTCGATGGCGCTTTCGGCGATCTTGTCGAGGCCCTTGTGGACCTTTTTCTTGCCGTCGATCTGGCGTTTGTAGATGTCCCAGTTGTTCGTGCCGGAGAAGTGCGCCACGCCGGTGTAGTGGAGGAGCATGTGCTCGCCGAGGCGGTCGACCGGCAGCGCGATCTGGTGACGGACGACCGCGCCGGGATTGAGATGGATGGCCATGAGGCCGCCGTAGACGGGCGGGTAGTAGTCCTGGATTCCGGCGGGAACGCGGATGAGGCGCGTTTCGAGGTCGCGAACGAGCGCGATGAGATCGTCGCCCTGCACCGGCGCGCCGGCGATTTCGGAGAGCGCACGGACGAGCGTGATCGTCAGCGCCGAGGAGCCGCCAAGGCCAGAGCCGCGGGGGGCGTCGGTTCGGGTGGTGATGCGAATACCGGGAAGATGAAAGTGCTCGAGCGCGCGATGGATCAGTGCCGCTTTCGGATCTGCAGCCAGCTCGTGGATCGACGAGTAGCGATGCTCGTACTGCTGATCGGTCAGATGGATTTCGATCGCGTCATCGCCGGTCTCAGCCACCTCGGATTCGGCGTGGTACGAAATCGCCACGTTGATCGTGCGCGAGCCGGGATGGAAGAGGTAGAGCGGCCAGAGATCGAGAGTACCGCCAGCGAGATCGGCGCGCACCGGCGCGCGGACAGTGACCTTTTTCATGATCGGGATGGGCTACCTGGATGCCTGGTAACTGCTAGAAGAGTGCCCGCCGTTTTGTCGCGAACGCCGCCAGTTGCTGCGCCGGCGTTGCCAGTTTTGGTCCGAAGCCCTGCACGCTGCTGCGGAACGCCGCCAGCGACGTGCCGCGAAGCGGATCGGGAGTGATGGACTTCAGTTTCAGCGGATCGAGCCACGTGCCGTTGTCAGAGACGCGGTAGTCGAGGTGCGGGCCGGTGGCCAGACCGGTCATGCCGACGTAGCCGATGATCTCGCCCTGCGTCACGCGGCGGCCGGGCTTGATGCCTTTCGCGAAGCGGGAGAGGTGCAGGTACGACGTCTCGATACGCGAGGAGTGGCGGATGCGGACGAAGTTGCCCTCGCCGCGGTTGTAGGTCGCTGCCGCCACCACGCCGTCGGCGGTGGTCATCACCGGCGTCCCGGTCGGCGCGCCGTAATCGACGCCGTGATGCGGGCGGAAGTAGTGCAGGAGCGGATGGAAGCGGCTCACGGAAAACTTCGAGGTGATGCGGCTGAACTGCAGCGGCGCGCGCAGGAACTGTTTGCGGAGCGGGCTGCCGTTGCGGGCGTAGTAACCGGAATGGCCGTCGGCTTCGCAGCGGAAGGCTTCGAAGGTCTGGCCGTTGTGCGTGAAACGCGCGGCCATGATCGGGCCGTAGCCTGTGACGTCGGGTCCGGCGAACTTTTTCTTCACGACCAGGCTGAACGAGTCGCCCTTCTGCAGAGCGAAGAAGTCGATGTCCCACTGAAAGACGTCGACGAGCTCCTGGACGAGTTGGGGTGATTCGCCGGCGCCGCGGAGCGCTTCCCAAAGCGACGAATCGATTTCGGCGGAAACGGTGGTTTCGATTTCAGTCTGCGGCGCCTGGCGCGGCGTGATGGCGAAACCGGTGGCTTCACGGACGGCGTCGATCTCTCCCCAGCCGTTCACCTTCATCTCGACGCTGTCGACAGTGCCGGCCGCGTCGTAGTGGAAGCGGAGGAGGTGGCCGGGACGGAGGCGGCGCAGGTCAACGGTCTTGCCGAACTCGTTGTTCAGCGTGGCCGCGTCGCCGCGTCCGAGGCCGCCGGCGGTCAGGACGGAGTCGAGGGTGTCGCCGTCGTCGAGCGTGAGAACGACGGAATGCTCGGGAAGCGAGGCGGAGGTGGGGGCGGTCAGCTCAGCGTAGCGGAGCGGCGTCACGATCATGGACGCGCGGGAAAGCGGCGTCGACGACGGCTGGGTGACCGCAGCGTCGTTGGTGACCGAGGCCAGGATGAAGGGGATTGCGAGCGGCAGCGCTACGGCGACATACAGCCGCGGCCGCCGGGCCAGTCGTCGCAGAAATCCCTCGCGTGCGAACTGTCTTCTCATCGATTTGGAACCGGTACCGTGGACGAATCGGCCGGATCGTACCATGTGCGCCACCCCGCCCTCCCTAGGGATTAGTAGATCAGTAGATTAGTGGATCAGTAGATCAGGAGGATCCCCGACTGCTGTCTCACGAAGCGACTAATCCACGAGTCGACTAATCCACCGATTTACTAATCCACGAATCGACTACCACTGATCTACTGATCACTGATCCACTGATCTACTGCTTCTCCGGCTCCATCGAAAGCACCTGGATCGGCGACTTCTGCGTATCGTCCTGAACCGGACCGGCTTTGTGGTACGTCACCGGGATCGTGAACGTGGCCAGGCCGACCTTTGCCGTCGGCTGGATCGACGTCACCAGCAGCTCGCGGGTCTGGGTCACGGTGCGGTTCACGTGCAGCTGCGACGCGGTGTTGCCGGCGTGGCTGTTGATCGTCGTCACATTCACGACCTGCTTGAGCGGAAAGCCTTTGATGTTGGTGTTCTCGGCGGTCATCAGGTCATCGAGATCCGGGTTGCCGGTGTGGAGCGCGCCGCTGCTCAGGAAGATGTCGCCGACGTCTCCGAAGGCGTTGGTGGTCCACTTGTCGATGGTCGTTCTCACCGACTGCGTGAGCGGCATGGTGCCGAATGCCACGGTGATGTCGTAGCTCGTCACCATCCGGTAATGCTCGGTGGGGAAGCCGGCGATGCTGACCTGATCGGGCATCTTGGTGACGTCGATTTTCTTGTTGGCAATGGTGATCTTCCGCGAGCCGATGGAGTTGGTCACGCTGGCGGCGTTGATCTCGACGAACGTCTTTTTCGACGGGTCGACGAAGGTCATCGTCCGCGAGCCGTTGGTGGCGATTACGTACGTGCCGGGCGGATAGGCGTTGCCGGTCTCGAACTCCACGCGGGAGCGGTCGCCGTCGATGATGGCACGGCCGGCGCAATCGGTGGAGGGGATCGATTCGAGGTCAGACGAGGTCGTCTGGCGGAACTCGTACTGGATGGCGGCGGACGCGGATGAGGCGGTTACGACGAGCAGAAGTAGTGCAATCAGCGGCAAGTTCTTTTTCATCAATAACCTCGGTTTTCACTGAGTATAACCCGCTCCCTCGGAAATACGATTTTGGAAGGGGGCGTTGGGGCAGCCCATGTCGCAGACCATTTTGATCAGGAAGTTTTTTGTAGCCGCGTTTAGCCTCGCCGCGCTGGCGATGCCCGCCGTCGCCGCCAAACCATCGAAAGCCGATTCGCTGGACGAGGTGATCCGCAAGGTGCAGCTCGCCCAGTCCAAGACCAACACGCTCCAGGCCGACTTCCGCCAGGAGAAGACGCTGGCCCTGATGGCCAAGCCGGAAATCTCGACCGGCCGCTTCATCTACTCGAAGCCGAATAACGTCCTCTGGACCTACGACGCCCCGAAGCGCGTCACGATGCTGATCGCCAACGGGATGCTGACCACCTACTACCCCGACCTGAACAAGGCCGAGCGGATCGAGGTGAAGCGCTACCAGGACCGCATTTTCAAGTACATGGGAGCCAGCGGCGCGATCGAGGAGCTGGGCGCCTGGTTCAACTTCACGTTCACGAATACCTCCGACAAGCCGTACTACGCGCTCGATCTCGATCCGAAGAGCAAGACGATCGCGAAGCGCGTCCGCCACATCCGCATCTACATCGACAAGACCTCGTACCTGACCACGCAGTTCGAGTACACGGAAGGCGACGGCGACAAGACCCGCTACGAGTTCACGAACGTGAAGGTGAACGCCCCGGTCGAGCAGAGCCGCTTCACGCTGCAACTCCCGAGCAGCGTGCGCGTCGAGCAGATGAAGCTGCAGTAGCTGCAGCCGAGGACGCAGCGCTCATTGCCGCTCGCTTCGACCGAGTACCTCATTGAACGGTTGAGGGACCGCTCCCCAGCGGTTGGGTGATCGCCCCAGCTCACGGATTTTTGACGTTTTAAAGTGTCTTCAAGACACTTCCCGAATGTCTTCAAGACACTTCCCGAGTGTCTTCAAGACACTTCCCGAGTGTCTTCAAGACGCTTCCCGAGTGTCTTCAAGACACTTCCCGAGTGTCTTCAAGACACTTCCCGAGTGTCTTCAAGACACTTCCTGAGTGTCTTCAAGACACTTCCCGAGCGTTTCCGAGACTGCCCCAGCTGTTCGCCAGCGGTTGGACAACCGCTCGCACGTTGACGACTGTCATCATGAAGGGACAGCCAGAATGCTTGTTGATGTTGACCTGAAGCGAGGAAGCGCAGATAACGCGCGGAACGAATGCAACGACTCTCGTTCAAGCTTCTCGCCCACGACGGCGCCGCGCGGCGCGGCGAAATCGTCACGCGGCACGGCACGATCCAGACGCCCGTCTTCATGCCCGTCGGAACTCTGGCCTCGGTCAAGTCGCTAACGACCGACCAGTTGCAGCAGCTCGGTCCCGAGATCATCCTTAACAACACCTACCACCTCATGCTGCGGCCGGGCGTCGATCTGCTCGAAAAACTCGGCGGCGTGCATGGGTTCATGAACTGGGGCCGGGCCGTCCTTTCTGACTCCGGCGGATTCCAGGTCTTCTCTCTGGCGTCGATTCGCAAGGTCCGCGAGGAGGGCGTCGAGTTCCGAAGCCACATCGACGGATCGGCGCACTTTCTGTCGCCGGAGACGTCGATCGACATCCAGCAGCGGATGGGGGTCGACATCGCCATGGCTTTCGACGAGTGCCCGGCGTATGGGATCGAGCATGCCGAGGTGGAACGGTCGATGGAGTTGACGCACCGGTGGGCGCGGCGATCGCTGGCGGCGCGGACGGGCGAATCGGCGCTCTTCGGCATTGTTCAAGGCGGAATCCATCACGACCTGCGCAAGCGGAGCGCCGAGGAGATTGGATCGATCGAATTCGACGGGGTGGCGATCGGTGGCGTCTCGGTTGGCGAACCGAAAGAGGAGATGCTCGACGTCATGCGCTTCACGGCGCCGCTGCTTCCTGCCGATAAACCGCGCTACCTGATGGGCGTGGGAACCCCCGAGGATCTGCTGGACGGGGTGGCGGCTGGGATCGATATGTTCGACTGCGTGATGCCGACTCGCAACGCGCGAAATGGTTCGCTCTTCACGAGTTACGGCAAAGTGGCGATCAAGAACGCGCGATACGCTTCCGACCAGGGTCCGCTCGACCCGAATTGCTCGTGCGTCACCTGCCGTACCGTGTCGCGCGCCTATCTCCGGCACCTGTACGTGACAGGCGAGATCGCGGCCATGGTGTACAACACGATCCACAACGTCTCGTTTTACCTTGACTTGATGAGGGGGATTCGGCAATCTATCGCGTCCAACTCTTTGCAGGCTTTTCGCGATGCGTTCCTCTCGCGGGTCACGGGCGGCGAAGTTGACGCCTGAACCTTGACGCCTGAAAGCGAGTCAAAGAGCTCCCGAAAGCGAACCGAGAAAACGATATGACAGCGATTGCTCTGCTTCAAACTGCCGGCGGCACGTCCGCCTTCCTCATCAACATCCTTCCGATCGCGGCGATCTTCCTCGTTTTCTACTTCCTGGTCATCGCCCCGGCCAACAAGCAGCGGCGCAAAACCGCCGAAATGCTCAGCACGCTGAAAAAGGGCGATCGCGTCCTCACTTCAGGCGGGATTTACGGGACGGTTCAGGGTGTTGAGGCCGAAGTTGTCTACCTGAAGATCGCCGAGAATGTGAAGGTCAAGGTTGCACGTTCAGCGATCACCGGAATCATCACGGGCGATGCGGCGGAGTAACCCGCTCCCTTTTTCCTTGGAGGAAACTTGACTAGAGGTTTGCTGTGGAAAGTCATCATTATCCTGGCTGTCCTCGTCGGCTTCGCCGCCGCGATGATACCGACCAACGACAACCCTGAGCCGATCCGCCGCGGCCTTGACCTGAAGGGCGGTACGCACCTGGTCATGCGCATCAACGTCGGCGACGCCGTCCGCCTCGAGACCGATCAGGGCTCGGAGATGCTGAAGGCGCAGGCGAAGAAGGCCAATCTCCCGATTCCGGCGACGCGCCGCGTGAACGACACCACGTTCGTCGCCGCCCTTCCGCCGGACACGCCGACCGCCGAGTACGAGCGGATCGCCAAGGATTACCTCGGCACGTTCGACGTCAGCCGCACTCCCGACGGTGCGATGCAGTTCAAGATGAAGACGGTCTCGCAGACCGCCATCGAGCGCGACACGATCACGCACACCGTGGAGACGATCGACAACCGCGTGAACGCCCTCGGCGTCACCGAGCCGTACATCGCCACTGAAGGCGGCAACCGCATCGTCATCGAGCTTCCCGGCGTCGACGATCCGGCCCGCGTCAAAGACATCATCAAGACGACGGCCCAGCTCCAGTTCCGCCTCGTCGAAGGCGAGCCGGGATCGACTCCCGAAGCCGCCATGACGAACGTTCCGGCCAACATGAAGACGGAAGTGGATGTCCTCCCCGGCACGCGCGAAGACGCGCTCGGCCGCTCGGCCGGCGTGGAGTACTACGCGGTGCGCAAGACAGTGCCGGTCACCGGCACCGATCTGAAGAACGCCCGCGTGTCGAAGGGGCAGCTCGGCCAGCCGAACGTCGGCTTCTCGCTCACGCCGGACGGCGCCCGCAAGTTCGGCGACCTGACGGGTCAGAACATCAAACGGCGCCTGGCCATCGTCCTCGACAACAAGGTCGTCTCGGCGCCTGTGATCAACAGCCAGATCAATGAATCGGGCGTCATCGAAGGCAGCTTCACGCCACAGCAGGCCGCCGACCTCGCGTTGGTCCTGCGCAGCGGTTCGCTGCCGGCCTCGCTCACGACTCTCGAAGAGCGCACGGTCGGACCGTCGCTGGGACGCGACTCGATCCGCCAGGGCGTCCTGGCGTCGCTGGTCGGCTTCATCGCACTGATCCTGGCCGTGCTGCTCTTCTACAAGGGCGCGGGCGTGAACGCGGTGCTGGCCCTCCTGCTGAACCTGGTCATCCTCCTCGGCATGATGGCGATCTTCCACGCGACGCTGACGCTGCCCGGCATCGCCGGCATCATCCTCACGCTCGGCATGGCCATCGATTCGAACGTGCTCGTCTTCGAGCGCATCCGCGAGGAGCTGCGCGACGGCAAGATGGTCCGCGCGGCCATCGAGAACGGCTTCTCCCGCGCCTTCGGAACCATCATCGATACGCACATGACCACGATCATCTCGGCGCTCTTCCTCTTCCAGTTCGGAACGGGCCCGATTAAAGGATTCGCGGTCACGCTGCTGATCGGTCTCTTCGCGTCGGTCTTCACCGCGTTCTTCGTCTCGCGCGTGATCTTCGACGTCATGTACAAACCGCAGGATCGCCCGACCGAGATGAGCATCTAACGGAAGGCGAGGAGAACTAGCCATGCAGATTTTCGTCAACTCAAAATACGATTTCGTGAAATGGCGTTTTTACGCCGTTTCGTTCTCGGTCATCTTTATGCTCCTCGGCCTCGGGGCGTATCTGAAGCACGGCGTGAACTGGGGCATCGACTTTGCCGGCGGCGCCACGATCACGCTGCGATTCAAGGACGCCGTTCCGATGGACCGCCTTCGCGCCGACCTTGCCGCCGCCTCGATCCAGCAATACGGCAAGGCTGAAGACCACGCCGTCCTGATCCGCCTTCCGGAACTGAACAAGGAAATCGACTACGCCGGCCAGGTCGTGGCGAAGCTCAATGCCGATCTGAACCCGCAGACCACGACGAAGCTCGACATCAACTTCCACGGAAAGGATCGCCTGACGGAGCTTCTGGCCTCCGCCGATCCCGATGCCAAAGGATCCTCTCCGGCGGCGCGCGACTACTACAAGAACATCGCCCAGAACATCGTTACCCGCCGTTCCGAAGTGGGCGTTTTCACGAACATGAACCAGGCCACCTCGGCTCCGGGCGTGACGACGCGCATCGCCGGCTTCCTGAACGATAAGTGCTTCCTCGGCGCGTTCAACCTGCTCAATCAGGAAACGGTCGGACCGCAGGTCGGCCACGATCTGCAGCAGAAAGCGATCTGGGCCGTCGTCCTCTCGACGCTGGCCATGGGCGTCTACCTCTGGCTCCGCTTCGACCTGATGTTCGGCGCCTCGGCCATCGTCTGCATCATCCACGACGTGCTGATGTCGCTGGCCTTCCTGATGCTGATCAACGGCGAGTTCTCGCTGAACATCGTGGCCGCGCTGCTGCTCATCGTCGGTTTCTCGATCAATGACACAGTCGTCATGTACGACCGCGTCCGCGAGAACCGCCGCAAGCTGAAGACGCGCATGACGCTCGAAGAGCAGCTCAATCTGGCCATGAACCAGACGCTGTCGCGAACGATCCTGACCTCAGGCTCAGTCGTCATCGTCCTCGTGGCCCTGATCCTCCTCGGCGGCAAGGTAATCCACGAATTCGCCTGGATCCTCCTCATCGGCGTCCTGGCCGGCACCTACTCGACGGTCACGATCGTCCCCGCCGTCGCCATCGCCTGGAACAACCTGACCGGCCGCAAACACGACCTCTCCGGCCCCGCCAAAGGCCCGATGCGCGTAGAACCGAGGCAGGACGTCCCCCCGCCAGCGCAGCGCAAACGCAAAGCGGGGTAAGACTCACAAAGCGATTCAACCCGAAACGCCGCCGATCTTCGGCGGCGTTTTTGTTTTTGGCCGGATGCTCGCGCGTATTCACGCAACGTGCTCGCGCGGTGTTCGAATCGACGCGACTCCGTCGCCGGATGGCGACACGTATGGTAGCCGGTGGTCGCGCGCGAAGCGCGAGACCACCGGAAACGCGAGGATGCCCAAACCCCGACCCCGGCAGGGGTCGCGTACGATGCTCGCGCCGCATTGGAACAACGAAGAACCGTGCCGCGCGCCATGCTCGCGCTGCATTCGAATCAACGCAACTCCGTCGCCGGATGGCGACACGTAAGGTAGCCGGTGGTCGCGCGCGAAGCGCGAGACCACCGGAAACGTGACGACGCCCAAACCCCGACCCCGGCAGGGGTCGCGTACGATGCTCGCCATGCCTTCGACACACACCAGCCTGCACATTCACGTCGTGTTCAGCACGAAAGGACGCGTTCCGTTAATCGACGCCGCATGGCGATCCGATCTTCATGCGTATATCGGCGGTTGTCTGAAACGACTCGATGCGTTTCCGCAGGAAATCGGAGGCGTCGCCGATCACGTCCATCTCCTCGTCGGCATCAAACCGGTACACACGATCGCCGAACTCGTGAAAGAAACGAAGCGCATCTCCACCGAGTGGGTTCGCGATTCGAAACTAGCCAATCGATTCGCGTGGCAGGAAGGATACGGCGCGTTCTCAGTGAGCAAGTCGGCGGTGTTGTCCGTGCGCGAATACATTCAGCAGCAGGAGAAGCATCACCAGCACCGGACGTTTCAGGAGGAGTATCGAGAGTTCCTCGAAAAGCACGGTATCGATTTCGATGAACGGTATCTGTGGTGACGCGTTCGATTGCGAATGCGGCGCGAGCATCGTACGCGACCCCTGCCGGGGTCGAGGGTTTGGGCGGCGTCGCGTGTTCCGGTGGTCTCGCGCTTCGCGCGCGACCACCGGCTACCGTACGTGTCGCCATCCGGCGACGGATTTGCGATGCGTCAACCGCAGCGCGAGCACGATCCGAAACGACGGATTCGCCTACGTCAAATGTAGCGCGAGCACGAACCGGGACGACGAATTCGCGTTGCGTCAAATGCAGCGCGAGCACGAACCGGACGACGAATTCGCGTTGCGTCAAATGCAGCACGAGCATCAACTGGACGACGAATTCGCGTTGCGTCAACCGCAGCGCGAGCACGATCCGAAACGACAGATTCGCGTTGCTTCAAATGCAGCGCGAGCACCCTGCGAAAACGCACCTACAACGTGCGTAGTACGGCGCGCACCGGGCTGGCGTCCGCGCCTTTGATGCGGAGGGGGAGGGCGATGAGCTCGTACTCGCCTTCTTCGACGCCGGACAACACCAGGCCTTCGAGGATGGCCATGTCGTTGCGGGCGAAGGCGTGGTGGGCTTCGAGGGCTTTGGAGTCGAAGGGATCGACCGAGGGGGTGTCGATGCCGATGAGGCGGACGCCGTGGTGGTAGAGATCGTCGACGAGCTCGGGGGAGAGGCTGGCGAAATCGTTGTTCCAGTGGCGATGATCGGGGAAGGTGCCGGTGCGGAAGAGGATGCGCGGCGCGCAGAGCGCTTCGATCTTGTCGGCGACGTGGTCGGGCATGATGCGCTCGCCGCGCGCGACGTCGACGTGCACCACGATGCAGCGTCCGAGGTAGAGATCGAGGCGGCGGACGGAGATGTCGGCGCCGTCGGCAACGTAATGGCTTGGCGCATCGGCATGCGCGCCGACGTGCAGCGAGACGCGCATGTCGCTGAGCGTCAGGTTCGCGCCGGCGTTCATGTCCGCGTTGATCGTGCGCACGAACGGCGTATCGCCCGGCCACACGTTGATGGCGGCGTCGATGACAGGCGAGATGTCGATGAGTGCCATCAGGCGGCTGCGATGATTTTCATCTCGACGGAAATCGGAGTCGGCAGCGAGTCGACGCCGACGGTGGTACGCGTTGGCTGGATTTTGCCCAGCACTTCCGCGTAGACGCGATTGAATCGATCGAAGTCACCTTTCATGTCAGTCAAATAGACAGTCACGTCGAGGATTTTCTCCAGCGAACTGCCGGCGGCTTCGAGGATGGCTTTGATGTTGTCGACAGTGGCCCGCGTTTGCGCCTCGATCCCGATCGGGATTTCGTTCGTGACCGGGCGCCGCGGACCGATGCCTGAGAGGAACAGCAGATCGCCGACGCGCCGCGCATGCGGGTATGGTCCGACCGGCGAGGCGGCGTTGGTGGCCATGATCGCGCGATCCTCCGGCCACTCTTCCTGCGACGACATCTCGCTGGCGCGGCCGACGTCTGGTCCACCTTCGAGCACGTTGTGCGACTCCAGGCCGGTACCTGCTTCCACCGGACCCTCGTCGAACTCCTTCTCGAAATCGAGCTCCTTGTTCGGATTCGGCGTCAGTTCCACGATGCCGTTGCCTGTGCCCCAGACCGGTTGGTAGTCCCACACCTTGCCGTCGTATTTGTTGTTCTCGCCGGCCAGCGCGGCCAGCCACCAGATGGCCTTGAAGCCCATGTCCGCGTTGGCTTCGCGGCCGAATTCGCGCGCGACCTGGGCAACATCTTCGAGCCGTCCTTCGCCGAGCATCTCCAGGATCTTGCGGTTCCACTCGTCGTCCTTCGACGAGGAGATGTGATCGTTCGCGATATCGATCTCACCGACTTCGTAGCGGTTGGAGAGATTCGTGACCACCACTACGATCGTCTTCTTGCCGTACCGATCGATGGCTGTCCGCGCCGCGCGGCCGAGGGCGCGCGTTTCGTCGCGCTCCGCGTAGATGTTGCACGACACGACCGACGCGGGAATGGCATTGTTCGGATTGAGCAGCTTGAGCGCGACAACGGTTCCGGTATCGATCGGGAAGCCGTGATAGTCGACGGTCGCGGTCTGCATGCCGAGGTCCTTGCAGACCGAGGCGTACAACTTGCCGAACTCAGGATCGATGCGGAACGAGTACGGGATCTCGCCGAACTGGTACCAGTTCTGATCGACGAGCGTCCATTGCGGATTCGGAGCGGTCTGAAAAAGATGTCCGATGACAGAGAACCACTGCGTCGAATAGAGCAGGATCAGCTCGGCGCCGGATTGCTCGATCTCGCGTCCGATGGCCTCGTAGCTCTGCTTGAGCGACGCCCATCCGGCGTTGCGGTCCGGCGCCAACAGGATGTGCGGCTGGCCCGGAACGAGGTAGGCCTTGTGAATCGATCCGCTCACGTCAGTGCACGTACGAGTCGGCGGTGATGGCGACGTTGCGCGATTGGATGATCGACGTGGCCAGCAACGCCCGGCGGCCGATCTCTTCCCACTGTTCGGTGTTCACGAGATCGGGCACGGCCAGCGACGCGCCGAGGTTGACGGCCATGCAGCCGGCGTCGAGGTAGCTCTCGATCGTGTCGAGCGGCACGGGACCGCCGGCGAGCATCGGCACGTCGCGAATCGGACCGCGCAGCGTGCGGATGTAATCGGGACCGCCGAGGTAGAGCGCGGGAAAGACTTTGACGATGTCGCAGCCCGCTTCCCACGCGCGGATGATTTCCGTCGCGGTACCCGCGCCGGCGACGCAGAGCAGGTCGTGCTCGTTCGCGTATTCGATGACGCTGACGTCGGTATGCGGCGAGACGATGATCTGCGCTCCGGCGCGTCGCGCCTGCGCGGCATCGTTCGCGCTGCGCGTGGTTCCGGCGGCGATGACGACTCCCATCGGCGCGAACCTCTGCGCGAATCGTTCGATGAGTCCGAACGCCTCGGGTGTGGTCAACGTCACCTCGAGGATTCGTATCCCATTTCCTGCGAACGCTTCAGCCACCGACTCCGCGGCCGCGACGCTGTTCTCGCGCACGACGCCGATGATCTGCTCCATGGCAACTTTTTCGAACAGTTCTTTGCGGGACATGGCGGAAGGATATCGCGGACTGGGAGCTCATAGCTGTTAGCTCTGAGCTGTGATTTACAGGGTTATCTTTTTCACGCGGAGACGCGGGGACGCGGAGGAAAAGCTTTTGCTCCGCGCCTCCGCGGCTCCGCGTGAAAAGGTTCCCCTAAGAGCTAAGAGCTAACAGCTTTGCTAAGCTATCGCGCACTCCATGGTCCTCATCAACAAAGCGATCAACGAAGTCACGGTCAAGCTCGTGTACTACGGGCCTGGGCTGTGCGGGAAGACGACCAATCTGGAGAAGATCTACGGCAATCCGAAGCTCGACAACAAGGGCAAGATGATCTCGATGTCGACGGAGACGGACCGCACGCTCTTCTTCGACTTCATGCCGATGGAGCTGGGCACGATCGCGGGGCAGAAGGTTCGCGTGCAGCTCTACACGGTGCCCGGCCAGGTGTTCTACGACGCTACGCGCAAGTTGGTCCTGCGCGGCGCGGACGGCGTGGTGTTCGTGGCCGACTCGCAGTCGTCGATGCGCGATTCGAATCTCGACAGCCTGGAGAATCTGAAAACGAATCTGCGCCTCAACCGCATCGATCCGCAGAAGGTGGCCCTCGTCTATCAATACAACAAGCGCGACCTGCCGAACGTCGACTCGGTGGAGACGATGAACGGCTACCTGAACCCGGACGGCTCGCCCGTCGTCGAAGCGTCCGCGATCACCGGAAGCGGCGTGACGGCCACGCTCCGCGCCGCCGTCGCGCGCATCCTCGACAACCTCAAAAACAACGTCGACACGACACTGCACGAGGAGCCGGAGCTCGAAGCGCCGGACATGTCAGCGAAGTCGGGCGCGACGCAGATGTCCGCCGGAACGCCGAAGTTGTCGATGAAGTCGACGCCGAAGTTTGATGCCGAGGAGACGATGACGGTGTCTCCGTTCGAGGTGGAACCAATCGAGGTTTCCGTCGAGGATGAAAACCCGTTCGGCGTCATGGTCGCGGATGAACCGTCCGCGGACGATCCATTCGCCGCGAGTGACACACCGGACCTGCTGGCGTCCGCGCAGGAAGTGGTCCGCTCGCTCGAAGCCGCGCTTGAGCGCGCCCGCGCGCATGAAGCGGCGCTTCGCGCGAAGTTGTAGGTAACGAGCGACAACGCGACGGAACGCTGGCGTCCTCGCCGGCTGGCTCGGCGCGCGTCCTCGCCGCCGAACCGCCAAACCCTCAACATTTGCTGGTAACCGCGACCTGCGCAAGCCTCCCATTCGGCAGCGAGGACGCAGCCGGGCCAGCCGGCGAGACGCCAGCGTTCCGTCGCGCCCGGGCATTACTCTTTCGTCATTCCCCGTACGGAACGCAGTACGGGTCGTCCGTATCGCAACTAGCGAATTCGAACTGGATCGTCGTGTGCGCGATGCCGTATTTGTGCTCCAGCATCTCGTTCACGCGCGCAAGCAGGTTGCCGGTGGAGCGGACTGGGATATCGCCGACCATGAGGTGACACGACAACGCTGGACGCGATGCGCCGAGGGCCCAGATGTGGAGGTGGTGGACTCCGTCGACGCCATCGAGTGCCGCGATTGCCCGCGTCACGGCCTCGGGATCGATCCCTTCCGGCGTCCCTTCGAGCAGCAGATTGATGGCTTCGCGCAGGATGCCCCAGCTGCTCCAGAGAATGAGTACGCCGATGGCGATCGAGACGGCCGGATCCCAGAACAGCGCGCCGGTGCGGCGGATCAGTAGCGCCGCGGCGATGATGCCGGCCGAGGAGATGGCGTCGCCGAGCATGTGCAGGACGGCGCCGCGGATGTTGAGATCGTGACGCCCTTCGCCGCGCAGCCAGAGCGTGATCGCGCCGTTGAGAACAAGCGCGGCGGCCGCGGTGATGAGCATGGCCGTGCTGTTGACGGTCGCCGGCGCGCGGAGCCGCTGAGCGGCTTCCACGAAGACGAAAATCGTGAACGCCACCAGCGTTCCGGCGTTGATGAACGCGGCCAGCACGCCGGCGCGATGCCATCCGTACGATTTCGCGCTCGTGGCCGGCCGTCGCTCCACGCGTACCGCGAAGAGCGCCAGCAGGAGCGCGAGCGCGTCGGTGACGTTGTGCAGCGCATCGCCGATGAGCGCGAGCGAATTCGCGCGGATGCCGACGACGATCTCGACGACTACGAAAACCGCCGTGGCGATCGAGGCGATCAGGAGTTTGCGGGATGTTCGGCCTGCCGCGTGATGTGAGTGACCCATAAAAGCTGAATGTTGAATGTTCAATGTTGAATGTTCAGTGTTGAATGGATGGTCCTCTCCGTCTCATTCAACATTCATCATTCAACATTGAACATTCAACATTCAGCTTTTCATCTGGTCGACTTCTCCACCTTCTTCGACTTCGCCGCCACGCCCTCGGCCATCGAAACGCGCTGCTCGCGTAACCGCGTGGCGAGCGCGGAATCGGACAACGCGATGATCTGCGCCGCCAGCACGCCCGCGTTGCGCGCGCCGCCGATGGCCACCGTCGCCACCGGGATTCCCGGCGGCATCTGCACGACCGCGTACAGCGCATCGACACCCTGCAGCGCGCTGCCGCTGAGCGGGACGCCGATCACCGGCTTCGTCGTCAGCGACGCCACGACGCCTGGCAGATGCGCCGCCATCCCCGCGCCGGCGATGAAGACGCCCGCGCCATCGCGCTCGGCGTCGGTCACGATCTGCTTCGTCCGCTCCGGACTGCGATGCGCGGACGCGACTTTCATTTCATACGCGACGCCCACTTCATCGAGTGCCGCACAAGCCTGCGACATGACCTCGGCGTCGGAATCGCTTCCCATAATGATGCAAACCCACATGAGGTGAATCTTAGCAAGTCGCGCGGTAGTTCGGGGCCGGAGCGCTGGCGTCTCGCTGGCTGGCTCGGCGCGCGTCCTCGCCGCGGAATGGGAGGCTTGCGCAAGTGTCGTTGTTACCAGCTACTGTTGAGGGTTTGCCGGTTCGGCAGCGAGGACGCCAGCGCTCCGTCGCGTTAACACGCTGGGACTTCAGCGTCGTCGGCAGCGCCGGCGACCGTCGTACGCGCGCCCGGCAGCGGCAGGCAACTCCGCACGAGCGCGCTAAGCGCGCCGATGTCGAACGGTTTCGGCAGAAATGCGCAGATGCCTTTGTCGACCGCCGTGGCAACCTCGGGGGCGCGATTCGCGCTGATGACGATCACCGGAATCTGCCGCAGCTCCGGCTCCAACTCGCGCGCCTGCAGCACGTCCCAACCGGAGAGGATCGGCATCATCAGATCGAGCACGACCACGTTCGGATGCTCTTTGCGCATCATGTCGAGCGCTTCCTTGCCGTTCGGCGCTTCGCAAAAGGTGTAGCCGTCGCGCTTAAGCGCCGCAACGATCATCCTGCGGATGCTGGGATCGTCATCGACGACCAGCACGCAATGCGCAGGTTTATCGGGAAGTTCTTCGCCAGTCTGGACCACGCGCTCTCTGGCATGCACAACGGGTGCCTTGACGGAATTTCACCCGCGGCGCGGGCGCTTCTCGGAGGGCCGTGAAAGTCGCCGTTGCCATGTCGGGCGGGGTCGATTCGTCGACCGCCGCGTACATCCTCAAGTCCGCCGGACACGAGGTGGTCGGTCTGTCGATGCAGATGTACGACAACCTCACCA